>CETF01012338.1_pt1 | contig 113230 bp, 119 predicted proteins | sample 326991 | NCBI WGS metagenome assembly CETF01 (sample SAMEA2622331, study PRJEB7988) | marine metagenome | biome: marine biome (ENVO:00000447); feature: surface water layer (ENVO:00002042); material: "saline water (ENVO:00002010), including plankton (ENVO:xxxxxxxx)" | depth 5 m | reverse complement strand
ATTAGTTCATCTGAACCCTCCATCCAATTAGGTAAAGCTTTCCATTGTTCACTAGCTAAATCAGCGTCCCCATAAGACACATTTTTAGTTATATCATAAGGGTATAAAGCTCCAGCGTTAACTGTGGTTTTACCCTTTTTTAGATTTTGTATAAATTCAGTGAATCTATCATAATCATTCCTACCAAAAGCTTTACTATATCTAGACATAGCTAATGATGGTGATTTATGGTATTCGATTTCTCCCCACTTACCTGAACACATTTTTTGTTCAACTGTGTTTGATAGTGAAACTATTAGTTTTCTCAACTCTTTTGGGGTGACTTTTAAATGTTTTCGTACTTTATTAAATACTAAACCTTTACGAGGCATCCATTTAGCTGTTAAACCGTTAGCTTCTTTTAAACCATATACAAGAAGTGAGATAGCTTCATTTTCTAAATCGGTTCCGATTAGTCCATGAACATCATCCCATCTTCCGTACTCTGGAATTAAGTCAAGATTAGCTTTAACCACTTCAGTATGGTTCTCTACTAGGTAAGATAACACATCTCTAAAGATTTGTCTTTCACCTGCTCCAAACCTAACATCTCTAGACCAGAATAAAATTCTCATCGCAGTTCTAGCATCTTCATTGAAAGCTTTGGAAAAAATAGAAATTACCCTATTTTTGTTCTTCCCTCTCATCGCTCCGATGGAGAAAAACAAGTTAACACAATTATTTAATGATGATGAACTTGTGGTCATACCATTAGTAGTAGTTGTGTTCTCTCTTTGTAAAGCTTCCATTAATTTTGACATAGTTTCCAAATTTTTAATTATACAAATATAAGTAATGTTTTTTAATTAGTCAATAGTTTTTATTTATTTTTTTTACACCACCCTCTTTAATCTTAATCTTTTTAGGTGGAAATCTACCCCAATTACCATGGCCATCATAATCCATAGCATCGTCTATTTTAATATTGTTCCCATTTTTTTCATCTACACGATTTTCAAATAAAAAAAATGTTACATACAATGAAGATATAAGACAACCTACTATAAATATTAAACCTATCATCACTCATTTATTTTATTTTCAGACCAAGTTTTTAATATCTTATCCACAAGTTGTTTTGTTGTTTTATTATCATTAGGTCCATCTTCTTTTTCTTGTTGTTTATGTGTTATATTTATCATCCTAACTAAGAAAAACATATAAGTCATAAAAATAAGTAAACCAATACCAAAGATATAATACTCCATCATTTCTTGACTGTGTTAAAGAAATTACCTAATCCTAGTATTGAGGGTACCCATATCCCAACAAACATTCCCTCATCTTTATAACCCTTAAACCATAGAGTTACAGAAAATAAAAAGCTCACGAAAGCCAATATCACTGGGTAGTATTTTTCTAAAAATTTCATAATATATTCTTTTTTTTCTTCAAACATAAAAAATTTATTTTAATTAGTCAACTTTTTAGTTTTTGATTTTTAAAAAACAAATATATATAAAAAAATCCGATATAAAAAATATCGGATTAAATTTTTATGTTTTTTTAACACCTAATGTTAAACTACCTCAAGTACCTCGACATCGAAAATTAAATTTTTACCAGCTAATGGATGATTAGCATCTACTTTTGCCTTACTCCCATTGATTTCAGTAACTACTACTGGGATTGGGTTTCCGTTTTCAGCTTGTGCTTGTAATCTGTCACCTACCTGTACATTTTCTGGTAGTTGAGTTATGCCTACTTCTTGAATTAAGTCTTCTCTTAATTCACCGTAAGCTTCAGAAGCTTGTATTTCAATAGTTTTCTTATCACCTTCAGATAACCCAACTAACCCTTTTTCGAACCCAGGTATTAACTGACCTTTACCCAAAGTTACTTCTAATGGTTCTCTCTCTAGAGAAGAGTCAAATACATTTTGGTCATCGAATTTACCAGTATAATGTACTTTAACAGTTTTTCCGTTTTCAATTTTGCTCATAATATATATTTATTTTTTTATAAACTTAGTATTATTTATTTTAAATGTAAACAACTAAACTAGTCTTTAATCAATAAACTAGCTAATCTATATAGTTTTTTCTTCCATTTTTTTGCCTTTTTGTGAAATCTTTTTTCGAAAAATTTAAAGAATAAAAATGGGTTTTCTCTAGCACTTTCTGGAACTGGTAACATATTGAAGTCTATACCTGTAGTATTTTTAACATGTTTATTACCTATACGTAAGACATCGTCCCACAGATTAATTAAATCTTTTAGGGTTTGATTCTTGTCCAATATATCAACCCCCCTATCTTTTATATTTTTTAATTTTTGTAATTTAGATAAGTAAAGTAGTGGGTTTTCCGTGATATCATTTAGATTATTTAACTTCGGTATTTTAAAAGTTTCAATATATTCTTTAGCATTAAATTCTTCTAAATTTTTCATCTCGTTCCATACTTGAGAATTTTTTAACTCTTTTAAAAAATCTTCTTTTGTTTTGACTCCTTTATCTAGCATTTCATGATATAGTTGAGTGACTCTAGCGTTTATTTCAAAAGATAAGTGTAGATATATTAAATGTAAAAATGATTTCCACCAATTAATTTCTATATCGGTTAGTGTTGGGTTTTGTGATAGTGCGTTTAAAACCGTTTCACGACCATAGTGTGATTTACCGCCTGCCTGTAGTTGTTTATATTTTTGATATGCGTGTAATAATTCGTGTGCTATACTTGATTTTAATTCACCCACCAATTTACTATCAAAGTCACCACCATCTTTTAACGCAGTTATTATATCAAAACCAAATTTAGATTTAGGTAATACTTTTTGACCAGCTAGAGTACTTAACTCTTGTTGCATTTCCATACCAAAATCTGCTTGAACTGTTGTTCTCTCTTTTTCGTAAAGTTCTTTGGGTATCGCCTTTACCTCTACTCTTATTTCTGGTCTCCATAGTGGAAAATCTTTAAACATTTTGGATTTTAAAAGTTCTTTTTCATTAGAAAAACCTTTGTTTTTCGCTAAAAGTTTCATAAACTCTTTACCACCTATGTTTATATTCTCTGTTTTATGAGCAATATCAGTAATCTCATCACCATCATCATTAATATAGATTACTTCACCAGAATAAGGCCAACCTTTAGCAATTTCTTTTTTTATAACATCTACTATTATCTCACTAAAAGAGTTCGTCCAAGGTTCTAGTTGTTGGGGTACCCCCATTATCTCATTGATTAGATGACCTTTTTTTATTTTATACATTTCATAATATAAATATTCTAGTCTAGTTTAAAGTTGGGTGAGTTTTTTAAGGCATTTATTAGAGCCATTTCTTGAGGGTTTATTTTTTTAGGGTACTTGGGTTCTATCTTGACGTATAAATCACCTCTTTTGTTGTTTTCTTTTCTCATACCTTTATTTTTAACCCTAAAGTAATTATTAATATCTGAGAATTGTGGTATCTTTATTTTAACCTCACCATCTATCGTTTTTACATTAAACTCACCACCTAAAATAACATCTAATACTGATAATGGTTTTTTCATCTTTAAATCGTAACCTTCTAGGGTAAAGTGTTTGTGTTTTTTTATGGATGTTGAAATTAAAACGTCCCCAGTCAATCCATCTTTAACCTCACTACCAACACCAAATTTAGTTATATTCATGTTATTTAATATACTGGGGTTTATATTTATGGTAATTATTTTTTTTTCTGTTTTATAACCAGACATGTGACAAGTACCACATTTTTTCATGAATAAAAATCCTTTACCCATACAATTATTACACATATAAAAAGTATTATCACCCTTTAATATTCCCTGACCATTACATTGATTACAACTAACTTTATCTATACCACCATCTCCTTTACAGCTATCACAAACAACATCCCTAACAATTTCTAATTGTTTTTCAGTACCGAAAAATGCCTCTTCTAATGTTATTTCTAGATTATATAGTATTGTTCTAGCCTTTGGTTTTCTTCTTCTTTGAAAACTACTAAAAAAATCATTATTGTTATATGTATGTTTTTTAGTATCGGTTAAGTGAGTATAGGCCTCTGAAACCTTCTTAAACATGTCTTCAGCATTTGGGTTTTCTGGGTTTAAATCTGGGTGATATTTTTTACTTAATTTTCTATAAGCTTTTTTTATATCTTCTTCAGTGGCGTTAGAATTTAAACCTAAGACTTGATAATGTGGATTCATATGATTAATATTAATACAAAATACATTTTTGTAAATGTATAAACTTATTTAATATTTATGTACAAATTAGTTTTATATGAAAATAATGACAAACTAAAGGTTTTATACAACTATAGTAGGAGAAAAGATGCCACCTATAGATTAAAATCTTTGACCAGTAAAAAAGTTTCACTTAAAAAAGAGGTAGTATACAAAAATAAAGAACTTAAAGATGTTTCTTACAGGATACTACTAACTAAAAAAAGAGAAGAAGGTGATAAGAGTGTTGTTGTTAGAGATGGATATGGTAAGATTTTAGAAAAGATAATGAATGACCCAAATGAGGTTGTTATTAGTGTTTCTGATTATGAAATAGAAGAACAGTATAGTGTTACTGGGGCAAATCGTAAATTATCCGCTTCGGAAATACTTAATAGTGTTTTACTAAATAAAATATCTGAAAAAAATACAAAACAAGTACTAATGTTAAATAATAAATTAATAATAGATAGTTTGGTTATAAACATGGTTACATGTAAAGACGTATCAGAAGTGATTAGACTATACAACTACTTAAGGAAATTATGTTGGGATAAGTCTATACCTAACGTTGTGTTTTTTGGTGAGGTACACAAACAAGATAAAGGTTTATGGTATAAAAGAATACACGAACAAACTGGTGTTAGTTATAACCGTTTATATCGTAAAATTAGTCGTTAATATATTTTTTCACAATATTATTAATATCTGATTTACTCAATAAGAAATTATTATCAATAACCCACCTACTTAAAAAGTAATTAGATATATCCACCATAGCATTTTCTATATTTTTTTTTGGTAATATTTTAGACACACTATTTTTTAGACTTTCTATGTACGGTCCAATGTCATTGGGTTTCATCCGTTCTTTTAAATTTAAAATTAACACCTAAAATAGAAACATCGAACTCTTCAAAATGTGTAATATCACTATCACTAACACCTTTCTGTCGTAAAACCTCCTTTTCAATATTTATGTGTTGTTTTTTATCTAACTCAAACACTATTTCTTTGGGTAGTTTGAAAACACCGTCTTTTACCTCTTCCATGTTGGTTAGTGAGTAGGCAAAGTCCACAAAATTTTTTAATTCCATCCTACTAGTTTTTTAATTTTTTGTATAAAAGTTATTTTTTTCTGTATCTTGTTAGGTTCCTTTAGTATTTTTTCACCTAAACCAGATTTCATTTCTCTTATAAATTTATTTTTCTTATGTTCTGTAACTATTTGATCTTGTAAAAGTTTTCTTTTTTCTTTTTCTAATGCCCAGTCTTCTCTACTACCCATGATTTTTATTTTAACTTATTATCTCTAAGATAACTTATTTTTTACTAATTGGAAAGTTTTTCACTACACTAATCTTTTATTTTTAAAAAAAATGTACTATAATTAAATAAATACAAAAATATTATGAACACATTATTATTTATTTTAGTTACCTACGGTTTTTCTAATATCGTAGTTTATGGATCTATATTTAAAGGAATGAGAAATTTTTTAAAAAAGGTTAGTCCTAATTTTTGGGGAGAACTGGTGAGCTGTATGATTTGTTTCCCTACTTGGGTAGGTTTTTTCCTATCTTTGTTTTTCTTCTCGCCAACTGAGTATTACGGTTTGGGGGGTGTAGTTATACCTAGTATTTTTACATCTGTCTTTTTTGATGGTATATTAGCTTCTGGTACTGTTTGGTTGATTCACACTTTTCAAGAAATGTGTGAGAGAGCTTTTAATTAGGATTTAATATAGAATCTAAACCTAGGTTATTAATTCTGTCTGAAAAAGAAGAAGTTTGATAATTCAATATTTTGTAATCAGATATACCCTCTTTAAACATTATTTTATCAAACTTCTTTTCCATTTGTTCCTCATTTAATGCGTTTACCTCAATAATTGAAGTTACCTTGTCACCACCATCTTTTGGGGTGTATTCAGATTTAACCATGTAAAAGTTTACTTCGTTAAGAGCTTTAACCCTATTCTCTAAATTAACTTTGTTCTGATAATTCTTTGGTATGCCCATTCTGTTTATTTTTATCATCAATACCGTTAAGATACTCTGGTTTGATTGAGTTTTCACCTTCTTTTATCATTTGACTTGGTGGTGTTGGTTTCTTTTTTTTTCCTAGTTTAATGGTTGGGTCTGATGTTGTAAATTTTAAGCTGTTTAGTTCATCTAAATCTTTATCTTCAAAAACACGTTTTAGTTCTTCAACCTTCATCATTAGTAACCGTTCTTTTTCTTCTAAATCTAGGTTATATCTTATAACTTCATTTTCAACATAATCTAGTATATCATCAAAAGAAATTTTTTCCGAATAAAACATACTATATAGTACATTATCAGATTCTTTTATTTTTTTCTGTTGTAATTCTATACCATCAGATTTTTCTATCACCCAAGTATTTTTTAGGTTAAATTCGACTATTCTATAATTATCTGCTACTTTTAACCCCCTAAAGTAAGGTTTTAATTTATCTATTCTTTCTTGTATCATATTTGAAAACTTGTAAAAATTATCGTTAAGATATATGATAAGGATAAACCAAAAAGAAATATACTAAACTTAGTGTTTTCTATTTCTTTTGGTTCTTCCTTTCTAATTTCTACTACTAAATTAAATAAGTGTGATAGTACATTCAATACACTTAAAAAAAATAATAGGTATAATATTTTTTCAACTAACATTACGCGGTGACCATTTCTTTTTTAGTCTTACTTATTTCGTCTCTTAAGTCTTTTGCTAAATTACGAATATCTTGTAAATGTTTTCTAGCTCTAGTTGCTGCCGCTTTATTACCTTTTTCGGTAAATTTAGAGTACTCTGATTTAAAGTTCTCAACTAAAGTCTCCATTTCATTTGTTCTGTTTTCTTCCATCATTTTATGTAATTTTAATTTTCACCTTCTTCTTTTTCGGTGTTATTTATTGGTTCTATAAACTCTAACCATATACGTAGGTTGTCTATAGAATTTCTATAATCAGTTATTTTGTTACTTAAATCATGACACATATCATCTATGACTATATTATCGTTTATAAAACGTTCTAATTCTAGATGTTTTTTTTCTTTTTCTAAAACTAAGTGATTTGTAAGTAAATCAAATTTTTTATTTATATCCATCAAACACTAACATTATAACTTTTATTGAATATTTTGTATAAATCTAAATAATTATCTATTTCAGATTTTGTTCGTATTCCGTTATAATTAAAAGATTTTATTACAAAATATAAAGTTTTTTCAAAGCTTTTTTCTTCTTTACTTTCTTCTTTATAGAATATCTCATAAAAAAAATATTTAAAATAATCTTTTAAATCACCTTTTTTATTAAAATAAATCAACTCTTTGCCAAAGTCTTCCAAAACACTATCCCAGCACCACTGAAAATGTTTTTCTTTATCATCTTCAGACATTACATCATCACCTAAATAAGTTTTTATAATTTTTTGTGTTATCGATTTACAAAAATCTAATAATAAATCACCCCTTTCGGTGATAAAACCATTTATTTTCAATATTAGGTGTATGTCTTTTCTTTCCATTGGTTTAGATATATATTCTATAAAATCAAAACTTTTTAATATTTTATCAATCCTTTTCATAATACAATTTTAGGTCATTTGACCCAAAACTAAATACTAATTCTATAATGACTTTAACAGGTCTATCAATTCTGATTGTGGGAAACAATCAAACTTGTCTGTTCTAGTATTAGTATGCGTCCACAGACCTTTAACTCTACCCCAATACGCATCTTCATTAAATTCAAAAGCTTCTTTAGGGTGGATTCCGTCTTTTAATAACTGAGGTAAACCTGCTGACATATCAATATTAGGGTAGATTCTTTGTACATGTTTGATTAACAAACCTAAACTTTCTATTTGTTCTAAAGTATATGCGTGCCAATATTGGTGTCCTCTAAATTCATAACCTAAATCACATACCATACTCTCAGGTATTTCACTATTGACATAGTTATAATACTTACCATTCTTTTTGATAGCGTATCCAAAATTATTAATCTCAACCGCTGAAGAGTATTTAGACATGTTGAAGTCACCTACTTTTCCTAAGTGCCATCCGATGTAATTATCAGGGAAACACTCTACAACTTGCCCATTGTATTTGTCATCACCGTAACTACCTATTTTAACACTTGTTCCACCAATACAATATTGTGTTGCCACACGACCTCTATCGTCTTTGTTCCAACTATTAATAGTATTATAAGGATTGTTCCAACCGGCTGTGTGATGGATAAAAAAGTTTTCTGGTTCTATCTTACCATAATCTTTCACATATTCATCACCATCCAAATAGGCTTTATCTATTTCTAAACCATCTTCTGTGATGTAAGAACCTAAATAATTTAATTTATCATCTATATCGTTAGAGTCATCAAAATCAGTTCTATCAGTATCTATATCTTGATTGTTATCGAAATTAACACCCATGGTTTCATTAACTAAAGTTTCATAGGTTTTAGGACCTACAATACCATCAGAAACTAAACCTTTATCTGATTGAAATCTTTTTACTGATGATTCGGTATCAGAACCAAATATACCATCATCACTAATACCCAACATTTGTTGTACTTCCTTTACTTGTGGTCCTCTATCACCCTTTTTTAACATAATATTATCTCTTACACCGTCTATTAGATAACTGTAGGTTGTATTACCCACTAAACCATCTACTGTTATTTTTTTTGCTTCTTGGAAATTCTTAACCGCAGTTTCTGTTATGTCCCCAAAATAATCCGTAATTGTATGATAAGTCCAAAAACCATTGTCATTTAATAGTGTTTGTAATTCTCTCACATTTGGACCACTGTCTCCCTTTTTTATTAACATTTCTTTTTTTATTATAAATATGCTGGCAAAAAAATAAGGTCCGAAGACCTTATTTAATTTTTTATTATTTTATTATTGCATCTCTATTTCTTTGGTATCACTGGGGTCCACTTTTTCACCTAGTTTAGATTTTATTTTATCATATACTGAGGTATCACTATTTTTCGCACCAACAATAAATTGACCATCATCTAATGATTTAATATATTTACCATTTTGGTAAACAGATAATCTATCTACAAAGCCTTTTCTTCCTCCATGTAAAACTATTGCGTTACCCGAAACATCAACAACTTTTCCAGACATACCGAATGGGGTAATTTTACCACCATCAAGACCAACATAAATATTAGTAACATCCGTGTCACTAGGGAAAGTTATAAATTGACCATCTTTTAACTCTGGGTAGTTTTCTCTTTTTCTAGGACAAAAATAAGAATAAAATTGTGTTATTTTTGGTAGGGTATAAGTTAAATTACCGTTTTCATCTTTTGATGGTGGTGTAAAAACATCCTGCATATGTATAGATTCGGCCCCAAAAGGACTACGACTTTTATATTGTCCTGGAACAAATATTCTAGATAGTTCTTGTCCAATTAAAGAGTCTAAACCTAAATCAATTTCATAACATTGGTGTTTATATTCTTCTTTCAAAAGACCCATTTTATCTTTTCCTTCAGACATGTCTGCTATTTCTTTTTCGGAACCAACTTTTATACCTGGTCTTTCTCTTTTTAATAGTTCTTCGACTTCTGGGGTTAAAGTAATTTCAAAATCAACAGGACCATACTGAAGTACCTCTAATAGATTATTAGCTTCCCTCAATAACTCACCCTCAAAATCGTTATTATCTATCCAATATTCAAGTTCATTAACCAAACTATAGTACTCCGATAGTGCTGAATCTAACTCACCGTTCACCATAGCTGTATGCATGTAGTTTACATCTAACCCTTCTATTTCATCTAATATCAATCTTTTTAACTCCTCGAATTGTCTTACCAGCTCATTTACTTCTTTTGTTTCACCAGTAAATAAATCTAATTGGTCTGGGTCTTTGGTTACCTCTTCATCCTCTTCTTTTAAAAGACTTTTCTTATAGTTTAACTCAGTTTCGGTTAACCTTGGAGATTCTAATCTCTCCATCATTAATTTTATTTCTTTTAAATTTTTCATTTTACTTGCACATTTCTCTACAAGCTGCACCTAAATCAGCGTCATTAGAATTTTCTTTAGCCATATCTTTTAACTCTTGTGAACAATCACCATCTTTTTTGATTAGTTGTCTACACTTAGCACCTAAGTCGGCGTCATTAGATAATTCTTTAGCTAATTTTTTGATTGTTGATTTATTAGCTTTCGCATCAACCGCAACAGCTTCGTTTAAAGTTTCTTTACCTCTAACCTTATCCATCATCTTAAAGAATACGTCATCATTTTCTTTAATACTCCTTTTACTAGAGTTTGAAGATTTAAACTCCCAAAGGTGTTTCATTTTATCGATACTCTCATTTATTGTAGTAACATTTTTTTCATGTGTAATTACGGCTTCACCATCTTCTGAACCTTCCCACAATAACCTATACTCATTCTCACCATCAGTAATAGCAAAAACAGTTTCATTAACTTTAACTCTATTAGGTAACTTATCCACTAAACTAATGACCTGTTCTTTAGCTTTTATGGTTCCTTTAACCTTAAATATATTTTCTTCTAATACGTCTACATATGTTTCCATAACACTTTCTTTTACTGTTGCCCTAACTTTAGGTGAATAATGGTATTCATCTGGTTTTTCATATTTATGTTTTAAATACTTTTCACCATATTGTTTCAATTTTTTATAAGTTAAATCATCACCATTTAAATCATCAACCCTTTCTTCAAATTTTTTATGAACCTCAGTATCTCTATTGTCATACCTTAAAGCTAACATACCAGGACCTAAAGCTTCAGTTGAATAAACTTCCTCTGGTTCTGTTTGGTCGTCTTCTCTGTTGACCTTTGGTGGTTCAAAAGCTTCACCAATCTGTGTTGGTTCGGCTTCAGATGTGGTTTGAAAATCTTTCATTTTCTTTTCAACATCCTTAAAATAAGTTTCCTCATCTTTTTTATCTTCTTTATGTACTTTATTTAAAGCTGGTTGAACTGTGGCGTCTCCTAAATTAACACCTTTCTCATTTTGTATTGTTTCCATCTCACCGAATTGTTTTTTTTCAGCGTCTGAAAGGTTATCACTTTTTTCTTGTAAACCAAAAGCAACCTCCATATGTTCGAATCCTTTTGTTTCAAGTAATGTGTTTAAATTCTTTTTTAATAATTTTTTAATATTTTTTGACATATCAATCTTTTTTAATAAATATCAGTTTATCTGATAAAATTAATTACTACCAGTATTATTCTTTCTGGGTTCCATTTTTTCATAAAACCCTTCTTTAGTTCCTCTCCACCATATTGGCAATCCATGTTCTTTATTATAATCTATTTGTTCTTTACTAACACCATTTAGTTTAGCCTTTATTTTATCATAAATTTTTTCTTCAGAAACACCAGTCTTCTTAGAAATCTTTTCAATATTCTCAAAAACAGTATCACTTAATTCCAAAGGATTATCAATTGCTCCCTGACTACACCAAGGTTTATTATTGTATTTAGCACATCTATCTTTAATCTTAACATACTTACCACCTTTAACCCACTTAACTTTGTTGATTTCATCAAGGAGGGTAGATTTACTAAACTTTTTATTAGACTCACCCAATAAATCAGCTTTATCAGCTTTTTGTACAATCTTACCACCTTTCCATATAGGTTTCTTTGAGGGTATGTGTTTACCTTTCTTGGCAAACATAAAGGGTGTTACTGGAAAACCACTTCCGAAAACTGAATTAAAAGTTGTTGCTTCTTCTAAATCCTCCTCTTTTTCTTTCTTTTTTTTAACTTTTTTCTTTACTGATGTTTCATTGATGGCATCGGTTTCCATATCCGTTAAAGTTAAATCAGAATCATTCCAATTAATATTTAATTTAGCCATTATATCAGCTATTTCACCACCTTCCCAAGCTAGTTCATCTCTTCTCATCCAACCCTTCTTACCAACCCATGGGTCACCATCGTAAGTACCCTCAGCCGCTCTTAGTTTTGAGGCGTGTGTTGATGATATTTCATTTAATAGGTCACCAACTTTAAAGACTTTAGATTCATTTTTCGATTTTAAGGAGTAAACTTTACCTAATGGGTTTTTTAAATCACCCTTTGTAATCACATTAGAACTAGTTTTTTTGGTTTTAGCTTTTTTTATTGTTGTTGGTTTACCAAAAAGAGGTGCGTTATAAGCTCCTGCGGCTCCAGCGGTGGTAGTTTCTTCTATTTCATTATTTCCTGTAGATAGGTCTTGCATGTATTTATGGAAAGTCTCTAAATAGTTCATGGTAGGGTCTTCGTTTGTGGAATAGATGGACCTTGCTGGATAATAGTCTGAAGATTCAAAATCCTCTATATGGTTAGATACACCATCTCCCCAGCCTTTCTCTTTCATCAATTCTAAAATTTCATCATAATCTATTTCAGAATCATTTTCTGATTCGGCTTTTAAATCATTTTTTGTGTAAGCTTTTTTAAATGTCTTATCTATAGAACCACTTATAGGTTTTTTGGAAATTTTTTTCATTAACCTTTCAGCTGAGTTTTCAAATACATCAAAGTCTATTTGGTCTTCTTCTGATGGGAGTAACTCGTATTTATCTTCATTGGGTATGACACCTAATGTTCTACCATTGTCCCACTTAACATGTAGAGTACCTAAACTATCAATCCATTTGATTGTGCCTTCCATACCTGAAGATACTGGTCTATCGTCAACCATCATTTGCATACGGATTCTCATACCTTGTTTAGCCGTTGGGTCGATGTTTCTTTCCATTATTATATGTTATCTAGTTTATTAGACCAAAAACTTCTTCTAGTCCATAAAGTTTTATAGAATTGTACTAATACTTTTTCTGATATTTTAGCAATCTCTTTTTGTGTGGGTTTATCGTTTTTCATTTGTTTTTTAACTAGGTTCTCTATTTTAGTTTTAATGTCAGTTGTTTTCAACATGTCCTCAAACTCTTTTCTGGCCAGTTTTTTAATCTCTGCCTTATCATCCCTTGTTAATTCTTCTTTTATTATCTTCTTGATTGCATTTTTCATAACCCAATTTTATTATATAAATATAAAGTATAAACAAAAAAAAAGAGGAGTTAACCCCTCTTTTTTTAAAATAAAAAAATAAAACTATTTCCTAGATCTTCTAGACCTTAAGTTACCTCTTCTAGATTCTCTAACTCTAGACTTATTAGATTCTTCTAATACGTTCTCTTTTTTTACCCTTTTTACTATGTTCTCTAACAAAGTAACAAATTCTTCCTCTGTGTACTTTAATACTTTTTTAGCCATTTTCATTTTATTTTAATAATCGATTATTTTATAATAAATATATGTTTCTATAGAAAAAAACAAATTATAACCTAAACTTACTCATATAATATTTTTTTCTTTCCGACCTACCCATTATCTTGTTCATTAATTCATTTGATTCTGGTGTTTCTACTTGTCCTTGTAGTTCTGTATCTAATGTATTTAAATACTCTAAGAATTCACCACTTAATTGTCTAACATAAGACATTCTACCCACATCATCGTTTAAATCATCAGCTAAGTCTAAGATATCTTTTTTAATATCTTTAATGTCGGATTTGATATCTTTGATATCGTCTTCTATCTTTGTTATTTCATTTGATTTTGTTTTCGGTTCAAATAAGTCATACTCCTTTTCTACATCAAAAGGGTTTTCTGTATTTGTTTTTTCTAAGATTGTTTTTAATTTTAATGAACCCATTACTATTATAAATATATTGTAAAATAAAAAAAACTTATTTTAAAACCACCCTTCTATCTATAACTAAAGAAACTGTTTTACTGATTAATTCGTTAACAGTTTCATATTCATCTTCTTTTATTAGGTAATCTTCTACTTTAACTTGTGGAGCAAAATCACTACCACCCCATTCTTCTAATTTTGACCACATATCGTCATTACCATTCATGATTATTTCTTCATATGTTATACCTATATTGTTTAATTTCTTTTTTAACTCGTCACAAGCTGGACAACCGTTTAAAGCATAAACAGAAATATTTTTGTGGTCATTGTCTTTGATTTCTTTTAATAGTTTAAAAATTTTCTTTTTGTCCATATTATCTTTTTTTATTAAAATTAAATATATTATAGTAATAACTAAAGCCTACGGATTGGTTGGTTGTTCCATTTATGATCAATTTATGGTCTTTAAATCTTATACCCGCACCAATTGAAACTGCGTTTGGTGTGTCACTAAAGGACTTGATATACCCACCACCTAGAATTAAACTTAGATTACTTTTCTTCTCTTTTATTGGTAGTGGTAAACTATTTACCTCTATAGAATCAACCTTTAACCATTTGGGTCCTACCAATCTAGATTTCCACAACCCCCTATTAGTCTCAGTCATAATTACCTGTAATGGTAGTTCACCGAATCTCCACTCACCTTTATAGAATGAACTTTGTTTATTTACGTAACCATCCCACGTTATAAAATTATCTTCGTCATTGGGATAGTTTAACTCTATGTCTATCTTATTAGTATCTTCTTGATTTACAGAACCAAAACCTTCGTTTATTTGGCCCTTTAAAGATAAGATACTATTATTTAACACCAAAAGTTTCTCGTCTTGTTCTTTTATAAGATTGTATAAATCTTTGTTTTGTTCTTTTAATTCTTTGTTTAAATCTTTTTCGGTGTTAAAGTAGTTAATTAATTTTGAGTATTGTCCATCGCCCTCTTTTGTGGTTTTATCTAATTTAACTATCATTTTATTACCTTCTTGGATTATTTCTTCTAGTTTTTTCCTCTCAACGTTAGACCTCCAAGCACCAAATATTAATAATAGTACTAAAACTATTATCAAACCATAAAGTACGGTATCTTTGAATTTATTTTTATTCATTAAAAACTCATTTCTTCAGACCCAGAATCTTCACCAAAACCAGTATCTGTTGTGTCATCTAAAACTTCTTCACCACTTTCTTCTGTTGGTAATCCTGTGAGTCTAGAAGACCATTCATCTGCCCAAACATCGTAGTAACCCCTCAACTTTTTCAACACTTCTAATGTTTCATCTCTTAACTGTATTAATTCAGTTGTGTATATATAACAACCAGTTGTATCATCCAAAGAAAAGGTCCAATCAACTTTTTCTCTAATTAAATGACCCGACCACTCAACGTTTTCTGGATAAACTTTAATAGGTTCAAATTTTACAAGTTTAGAAACTATATCTTTAAATTTATTTTCTTCTTCTTTTTGTTCTTGAGCTTCTAATGTTTGAACATCTTCTCTTAGAAGTTTTAATGGTTCTGACTCTTCACTTATTAATCTAGCAACATTTACTGTTCCGTCCAATTTATTTACTGGAAAATCTGTGAGACTAATTTTATTATCACTTTCTTGTATTGTTCTTATCTTTTTTAAGAATTCTCTTTCATCCATTTCTATATTGTTTTTAATGCGTCCATGTTAAAAGCTGGACTAACGTCTGTTAATTTAATGTCATAGTTGCTTCTAAACACTATTCCTTTATAAATATCTGCATTTTCGTTATAAACATTATTACCTATGAAATCTCTTTCTATATTAAAATCTTCACACAATTTATCTAAAAGTTTAAGTAGTGAGACTTCTTGTTTTTTTGTATAAGGAAACCAAAAATCTTTATTTCTCCAAGACTTTTTTACTAGTTTATTTTTAGAACTATAAGTATGACCTAACCAATCGGTGTAGTTTTTAAGGAAATCATTATACTTTAACCAACCCACATTAACTAAACATATGGATATTGAGCATTTATCTTGTTCATGACCTATGAAGTCCGAATAGTATTTAGGGTCAAAGTGTTGGTATACTTTCCCATCTCTATCAATACTATGGGAAGCTGTTCTTTTATAATTACCGAAATCTCTTCTGGACCAACCCTCCACATGTCTCATGTCTTTTCTACTATTGTGACCAATAACTATTTGTGTTTTTTCATAAACATGGTCATAATAATTAGAATCATTTAATTTATATTTTTTTTTATCTATAGTCACTACAGCCTATTTATTATATTATTTTTTTTAATAGATTTACCCTTTTTTTTGATTTCATTTGGGGTTATCTTTTTCGGTCTTTTAACCATTTCAATAGATTTTTCTGTAACTTCTTTCTCTTCTGACTTTTCTACTTTTGGTTTCTCTTCATCTTTTCTATCTTCCACCACAGATTTAGAATCTTTAGTTATCACCTTTTGCACTTCTTCTTCTGATTTTTCATATTTAACGAAAAAGTGTAATGAAGTTAAAGATATAACAGGTAATAAACCACCCTCTAAGAAAGCTAACCATCTCTTCATGGCGGTTATGTCTGTAATATCTGTACCTACCAACTCCCAAACTGGACCCGTCAATTCTACCCAAGAAATGAATAAGTCACCATTAGCATCAATTTCTTTAAATGAGTAGAAAATATTACCCACCATTTGTATAAAAGTTACTACACCAAACATAAACCATATACCACCCTTTATCTTATTTGTTGCAGCAACTAGAGCTGTAATCGCACCAACCTCTATAGCTACAGATAGGTATATAGCCCAAGTAATTGGGTTTGTCATTTCATACCATGATACTACGTGTGATATTGATATTAAAGCTACCAATATGATTGGTAGAAGGAACATAGACCTATTGGGGTTATTTTTAACCCAACTTAAGATGGTTTTCATTCTTCATCGTTTTTTAACTTATTGATCGGTATTCTATTCTTGTCCGACAATTCCTCTAATTCCAAAGTTTTCCAATTAGGTGTAGTTTTCAATAAATCTACCATCTTTTCTTTGGTAACATAATTTTCATTTATTTTTTTAATTAAACTATCTACTTTGGTTATATCTTCCTTTAATCTAGATTCTGTACTTTGTATGTTATTATTTGTTGTACATGTTTTAAAGAACATGATAATAACTAGGGGGAAAATAATTCTAGAACCCCACTCATCGATAAAACTAACTATCTTTTTCATAAATATTTTTCTTTTAAATTAATTACTTTTCTCTGAAAGTATATACTTTATTTCTATTATAAATATTTGTAAAATAAAAAAACCACGATTACTACACCGTGGTTTAATTTTCAACACTTTAAAATGTTATTACAAATTACTTGTACACAAAATCGAAAAGGTTATCACAATTGGATCTAAGTTTACGTAAACTCTTTTCTTTTATTTGTCTAATCCTTTCTTTCGTTAGATCATATTCTTCACCAATCTGTTCTAAGGTCATTGGACTACCATCTATACCGAAATACATGTTTATTATTGTTTTCTCCCTATCAGATAAAATACTTAGTGTTTTTTCTATATTTTTTTTCAAAATATCATCACTATAAAAGTCAGAGTCTGGTCTCTCGAAAGAAGTGTCTTCCACTAAATCTAAAACTTCATCACCATCTTCATTTACCTTATCATTTAAAGATCCACATGTTGGGTGGTTTAAAACAGATAGGTCCATCTCACCATGGATTGGTTTTCTTTGATTTTCTTGTTCAAACTGTGCTATCTCTTTTCTAATTTTAGATAGTTGGTTAGTTATGTTTACTGGTAATCTAACTGTTCTACTATTATCAGATAATGATTGTAGAATAGATTGTCTAATCCACCAAACGGCGTAAGAAATAAATCTAAAACCTCTAGTATAGTCGAATTTTTTAGCAGCTTTTATTAAGCCGTAATTACCCTCATTTATTAAATCTACTAAAGGTATTCCTTGTCCTTGATACTCTTTAGCTATAGATATAACAAATCTGAGATTTGCTTTTACTAACAACTCAATTTGAGACTCATCCCCCTCAAATATTTTTTTAGTTATAACAACCTCTTCTTCTGGTGTTAGTGTATTTGTCTTTCTAACCTCTTTTAGGTATTTAGATATCGACTCTTCTGATTGGTCAATATATTTTTTGTTGGTTACCATATTTTTATTTTGTTTTATTACCAAATATTATGTTACTATTCTTAGTCTTTTTCACCTTTTTTTTACTTGTTTTTGTTTGTTTAGGTTGTTTTTCTTGTATGGATTGTTCAATAATTTTTTTCTTTTTCAAATAACAATCACCATTTAAACTATAGGGTAGGTTCTTTAGGTTATTTTCTAGTGCTTTTATGTAATGTTCCATCTTATCAAAGCCACTACCTCTAGTATTTAATAATTTTGATTTTAAATCATCTATTTCTTTGTGTAGATTTTCAGATATAAAAATAACTTTTTTATTTATCAAATCTTTCGGTACCTCAGTACCATACCAATCTATTTTTTCACCCTCTTTAATAATTTTTTCGTATAACCTAAAGTCCAAAATTTATATTTTTTAACTAATTTTTAACAAATGTAGTGTTTTTTTCTGAATTAAAAAATAAATTTAAACATTATTTAATATTTTTAATTCTGATTTTGTTAAACAGGAGGTGTCAAAATCGTTTTTACTTAACTTATCTAGTATATCGTTTATATCGGTTAATTCACCCTCAGTTTCAGTGGGTTTTGTCATTATTTTTTCTACGTTTGGTATTATTTTTTCTATTTCTGGAAATAGTCCTTTGTAAAATTTTCTTGGCAGGTTGACGCCATAAGTTGTAAAATCATCAATACTAAAAAGTAGATACGCTTCTCTATGAGCTAATAAATTATATAATTCATCCGTTTGATACCTACTATAGAAGGTTGCCATAAATATTCCGTTTCCATCAACAAAATTAACCGTTTCTTCTGGTATTGATACCTGATTTAAGTCATCTTCTATATTTTTACTAGAACCTATTAAAATTAATAAATACCTATATTTTTTTTCCATCTATCTTTTTTTTAACAAATATAATAATATTATTTTAATAACAAAGAGGATATGTTGTTACTTTTATTGATAGTTAATATTTTATTAGACCAATCTTTAACCATTTCGTTATGGGTAATTAAAAATATATTTGGGAACATTTCTGAACATTTCTGAAAGAAGTTACCAATAAGTTCTAAATTAGAATTTGCTACCTTACCAAAAACCTCATCAAAAACTACTATATTAGGTTTTGGTAAACAACTAACTTTGGTCATAACACATCTTAAAGCCAATGATGAAACCGTTTTTTCAAAACCACTACACTCATTTAGTGGGTATCTGATGACACCATCATTATCACCATTTTTTATAACAATAAACTCAACCTCTTTTTTATCATTAATCTCAACCTCTAACTTAAATGGTGCGGTATCTATCAATAACCTATCTAATTCAGAATTTATCATAGGCATAACACTCTTCATCACCATTTTTAAAATTCCGTTTTTACCGACCATCCTTTGATAAATTTCAAAAATGGTTTTTATTTCTTCTTCAGATTTAATTGTTTTAATATATTCTTCTTTTTTATTTATCTCCATTTCGTTTTGTGAATTCTCACTAATCAAACGTTCATTTAACTTTATTTTAACAGTCTTATCTAATTCTAGGTTAGATATTTTTGTGTTGTAACCTAATATTTTACTATCAAGAGTTTTATTTGCTTCTATATTATCAATATTATCCACATACCTCTTTTTTAGGGACATTTTTTCTTTTCTTTCTATTCTTAATTTTTCCAAATCTAAGTCTAACTTATCTACCTTTAAAGAAGTTCTATCATACTCTGATACAGAATTTTTTAAGTTATCCTGCTCTATTACAAGCTGATTAGTTTTCCCAATTTCATCCACTAATTTAGTATGTTCGGACTTCATTTTTTTTAAGTTATTTTTATTTTCTTTTATTTCTTCTGAGTGGTCTACATCAGCTAAAGCTTGTCCACATAATGAACAAAACTCACCTTCTTCTAAGTTTTTTATACGTTCTAAAACTACATCTATCTTAGAATTTAAAATACTTAACTCCAAGGTAAGTTCTCTCTCTGATTTAATTTGTTCATTATGGTAATCTTCATCGTAGTTGGGCTCTTCTATTGAATCAAATATTTTTTTAACTTCTTCATACTCTTTCTTTTTCTTAATACCATTTTTGTTAATGGAGTCTATTTCCCTATCAATATCCTCTTCCCTAAGATTTATTACTTCCTCGTCTATATTAATTTTTTTACCAATTAAAACCTCTTTTTTCTGTATAGATTTTTTAATATCAGAATTTATTTTTAAAATATCTTTTTCGTTATCGGTTACAGTTTTGTGATTTTCTTCTATAGTGGTTTTTAATTTTTTTATTTCAGATTTTAAATCTAAAATATTATATTGGTCTGATTTTAATCCTTTGGACCAATTACTTTTCATTTCTTTAACTATGCTTTCTTTGTCTTCGATAACTTCTAAACCGATAAATCTAGATAATATTCTACCTTTTTCGGTTGGTTTAGTGTGTATTATGTCCTCTAGGTTATCAGAATCAGCTATAATAGTTAATAAGAAATCATCAACAGAACCTATAGATTTTTTAATAAATTCTTCTGTTTCTCGCCTTTGTTCACCTTCTAAATTTTCAATTGTGTTGTCTGGTAATATTCTATGAAAAGATAAATCGGTCCTAGTGTTATAGTTTATTTTGTCTTTTTTTAATTTTCTAGTTACAACCCTTTCAATTACATAATCAACACCGTCTATTTCTACAGTACCCTTAACCGAAACCTCATTTTTATCTCTAAATAGGTTGAACATTTTTGATGCCGTGCTGCCTTTAGTTGTCGTGTTAAAAAATAGAAATAATAATAAGTCCAAAGCTAACGTAGTTTTACCACCCATATTTAATGGGTTAGATGTGATAACTGTAATACCCTCTAGCTCTTTAAAAGATATTTTATTATTATCACCATAAGATAAAAAATTTGACCATTCTAATTCTTTAATTGCCCAGTTCCTATACCTATAATCAGTTTCTCTTTTTTGAGAAAGTTTCTCATTAACCTTAGTATCTAGTCTTATTATTCTATCCCAATCTACTTCTATGTTAGTGTTTTCCAACCACTTTTTGAATAATTTTCTTTGATAGGTGGGGTCCATGACATTATCAGCCACAGTCATTTCGACTTCACCATCTTTTGTAACAATCTTTTTAGGTTTAAAAACCACTTGTACGTTCAAATTATTGTATTTTTCACTAAAATACCTATGTACCAACTTAGCTTTTTCTTGTGTATAATTCTCTGGATTATCCTCCCATAAAACTCTGACTTTAGCTTTTGAGGGTATGTCAACCTTTGTTAGTTCTAATGTTTTTTCCATATGGTTACTATATTTATTGAAATATAAACATTTATTTTAATTAAATAAATGCTCTTAAAAAAAAAGACCATGAAGACGATGAGTTTACCTAAAATGGTAGAAAAAGTTTCATCTATGGTAGAAAACAAATCAATAAACACCGTTATAGAAGGTGGTAAGATAACAATATCAACAATAGCTTGGGAATTTAATTTTGAATTATTAAATAACTTAGGTATTTACGTTTACGATTCTACAACAATAGTTGATGGTGATTTAGATATTGAGTTCTCTGAAATCAAAAAAACACTTATGAGAGAAATAATATGTAGTCATGGATTAGTAATGGATTAATAATTATTCCCCATATAAATCTAAATTTTCATCCCCTTCTTCTCTTTCAGATTGAGGTACCCAGTTGATGATATTACCGAATCTTGGTTTTCTTTTGTCGTCTTCTTTGTTTTTTTCTCTTTTTTTAGGTTTTTTATGCCTATTTTTCTCTAACTCTAACTCTATTTCTAAGTTTTTTAATTTTTGATTTAGAGATTTTATTAAACCAGCGTCAGAATCTAATAACTCATTAACTTTCTCACCCTCTTTTTTTAGGTCTTCTTTTAAGTGGTCTACCTTTTGGTTTAGGTCTTCTATTTTATCCTCTAAATCTTTTTTTTCTAACTCTAATTTATCTATTAATTCGTTATCTGTAATAGTAACCTCAACTATTTTCTCTACCTCTTTAATGACCTCAACCTCTATGGGTACTTCTTTTATAACCTCAACCTCTGTTGTTGCGGTAACAACTTTTACCACCTCTTTTTCTATAACTTCAGGGTCCCCACCTATTTTAAAAGGTGTGGTACCATACTTCTCAATATTAAACCCTTGTTGTGTAGAATTGATTATAAAAGCATCAATGTCGGTTATATCATTTAATCTACAATATTCCCAAATCTCATCTTTTAATTTTCTAGGTATTTCCATAATCAACTTCTTCCCAAGTACCGTTTGTGTTTAACCTATAAGAACCTAAGTGTTCTTTATCCCATTCATTAGGGTTAATTAAACTAAGAAAGGTTTTATCGTTATTAGTTCTATAAATATGGTAAACCTCACCCAATATGGGCTGAAAGTTATAGGTGGTATCATAAATAAGTTTGGTAGACTCGTACTCACCCACTAATTTATCCCACTCTTCTTTTAATTCACCTAATCTTTTATTAAAGTATTTGTCAGCTTTTAAAGCATCAGATTTATCCACCTTAAGAACCTCAAATTTTTGTCCACCTACGGTTGTGGGGTAGTGTTTAATATTAGCATCAAACATTTTTTTATTTTCATCGAAAACTATATTGTCTGGTCTATTTCTCATCATATTTAATTAAATTTAAAACCTAATTTATTGGGTTTAGCCTTAAATGGGTCCCCCAATTTTTTTAACTTAGAATTTTTTACTTTAATGCTTCTCTTACCATGATCTTCGAAGTCTACAACCCATTCACCCCTACCTTTACATTTACATGACGGTGTTATTTTGTCTATTATAATACCTATTAGGGTACCATTAATTGGGTCCTCAAGTTTTACTTTGTCACCTATTTTCATAATTTATGTTTTTTAATCATTTTTATTATATTAATTGGGTCTGTAGGGGGTACATCATTATACCACATCTCCAAAGGTAACCTAGTCCATCTCATAACTGGTTCATATCTTATTTCTCCATCTGAATCCATGTGTCTATAAGGAAGTATATTGTAAATAAAAACTTCTTTATTTAAATTCAATTCTCGTATAACAGAATGTTTTAATGTTTCAAAACTACCCATAAAATGGAACTCTGAGACAACCGTTCTGTCAGTTGGTGTATCTACAAGGTTGTGAGGTGTATCTATTAAATGCCTTCTCAGTCCCTCTGGATGTTGTATCACCAAACAAGGTAAAGGTGTAACATAAACTTTTTCATTCCTAAATTCTGTTAAAAACTCAGATATAAAATCCACATACTCATCAAGTTCCGTGTCTTGGGAATAAGTCATACTCTCTGTTAAAGTATTTGTTAACGTGGTTATATCTTCTATGTAATCTTTAGGTCTCATACCAACTTTTCCACTTCTTCTTCAATATCTTCTATTGAACTTATTTTAAATGTATAGAAACCATAATCTGATTCTATATTGATATGTTTATGTTCTTTTGTTTCAACATCCCAAATAACATAACCATGGTTGTTCACAGACTCACCAAAATCCTGTTGTACCATTGAACTAGGTTGTACAATGGGTATACCATGATAATTCATTACTTGATATAAATGGATGTCACCACAACAGACAAAATCACAACCATCGAATATTGATATATCTTGTGCTTCTTCAAATTCAAAACCAACATTTGTTTTTAAACCAATAAGTGGGTCATGATATAAACCAACATATTTTTTTTCACCATACTTTTCTCTTGCCTCTTCTATGTTAGGTCTCTCAGAACCTTCCATATGACCATAGACACACCAAACTATATTATTGTCCTCATAACACCCTGTATGTTTTAAAAATTTAAGTCTGTTATCACACATTGTTTCCACTATTGGTGAGAGAGCATCCATTCTATCTAGGTTATTAGCTAAAAAATCATGATTACCCAAGATAACAATAGTATCTGTTATGTCACAACAACCTTTAAAAAACCAAGTAACAATATTAATTAGTTCTGGTGTCATTTGGTTTTTAGAGTGTACAACATCTCCAGCAATAACAATTCTAACTTCTTCTCTAGTTAGTTCATTATCTTCCATATGTTCCCTTACAGAATCAAAAAATTTCTGAATCTGTTCTCTATATTCATCATGTCTTTTATAAAGTCTAATGTGAATGTCTGCACAGTGGTATAAATGTTTTATCATAATTTAAATTCTTTAATTTCTTTTAATGGGGTAAAATCATTATCCACTCTATAACCATGTTGTCTAAATAAAGCATCAAAAAGAAGTTTTCTTAATTCTCTATCACCAACAGAAAAATCCATAATTTTTTCTAGATTTAATTCTTTTATTTCAGTCTCTCTACCAAATCTTAACACATCAAACTTGGTAATTAGATCTTCAGTTGTATAACAAGGTGTTATCTGATACCCTAAATGATTATAGTTAAAATCAAACCAACATTTTAATTTTTGATACATTTCTATAATTCGTGTTTTTTAATAAATTTATTTGGTTTTACTGAACCAGTTTTGATTTGTTTATATACATCAGAAATCTCCCTACATTTTTGACTTTCACAGTTTGTTGTACTATAATAAGCCTCTTTATCTAAAAATAATCTTTCTGGTAACATACAATCAAACTCATCCACAAACTGTTTTATAGTTTCACAAGGTTCCAACATTTTATATGATGTTATAGTTCTTTTGGAACATAAATCACCACATCTCTCATGTACTTTTTTTTGTATAAACCTGCGTTCACTGTTAAGTGGTGTGACTATTAAAGCAACTTTATCAGCGTTTTCTAATAAGAAATCTACTATTTCATCTATTAACCTAGTTGTTTTACCCGAACCCCTTTCTTTAACCTCTAAATACATATCATATTACATCTCTTCTATGTTATTCCAATCGTATTTTTCTAAAGTCTCTAACATGTCATCTGCTTCTGATAGGTTTTCAAATGCTTCTTCTACGTTTTTGTAGAAGTCATCTGTCGAATGGTCTCCAATACCAACTGAATTATTCATTAACAACTCTAAACTTGTTAAAGCTTTTTCTCTTTTTTCAATAGCTTTCGCTTGTAACATTTTTAATAATCTTTCTTTCATCGTATTTTTTTTTTAGTTTATTATCTTACCATATCTACCACATTATTGTCTATACTATCTTCAGTATATACCTCTATCTCTCTTCTTAACCGACCATCGACCTTAAGTTTATCATATCTTTTCTGTGCTTTTTTCTTCCACCATTCAAGAATATGTTCTATTTCGTGTTTATGGTAGTTTTGGCCTTTTTGGAGTGGTGTTTCCCCACCAGAAGTAATGTGTTCCTTGACATTATCAAAACCAAAGTTTGAGTAGTAATACCTTTTCTTAGTTTTAGCTTTCATATTAGTTTTTGTAAATTCTAAAAATTCCTTATATGATTCCTCATCATAATGTTTTAGATGGTTTTTTAATATAGAAATAGCTTTATTAAACTCTCTCATTTTAGGTCCAGAAGGTATTGGGTCAATAATATTTCCTCTCCACTCCTCTTTACCATAAAAATGTCGCATTCTTGTTCTAATTGGTGCGTAAACTTCTTCCGTTGGGAACAAAAATAAATTAGATTCTGTCATGTCTTGATACCTTATTCTGGGTTTCATGCCATCGTATTGACTAACACCCTTCATGTCACCATACAAAGAAGTGGTCTCAAAAAAACAAGGTTCTATTTTTTCACCATATTTTTCTTTTAACATTCGTCTTACTTTGTGTGAACAAGCTATAGCAGCCAATAATTTACCACCCAAGTAGTTAAACCCAAATGGTTGAACTGGTACTATTATCGCTCCGTTTATCATGTGTCTATTTACCTCAGTCGCTTGTAAAGTTTCGCCAAAATAATTATTTCTAGGTTTAATAGTTAGTACTGGTGATGCTACTCTTACAAAACCAACATACTTACCACTATTTCTTTCTTTAACAGCTAAAGATATTTGTCTACCTATTTGTGATTCTAGTGGTAATGATGTTACAATCTGTACTATTGGGTTGAATTCTGTACCTGTCATCACTTCAATGTCAAACTCCATGTCCTTGGGTTCGATATCGTAGTTGTCAAACATTAAATGTGTATATTTATTGTGGTCAATACCAACTATCTTTTCTTTTTTCCTAGATAAAAAATAATCTTGTATTGTATTTAATCCTTGATAGAAATTGACAAAACTATCTCTAATATCGAAAGTCTCTTGTTCTGAAAACTGAAAGGGTGATTCTGGATCCATTATTGGGTAATTTTCTACTGCTGTAGTAATATTACCCTCTACTGTTAAATGGTTTTCATCTTCTCCGAAATAATCTGGAAATAGACTTAGTTGATTTGGATTTGAATACTTCATTGTTTTATTAATCTTTTTTTTTAATAATAAGTAAAATAAATTAAACTTTAAATACTTAAAATAATATTAAAATACTTTAGGTGTTTTTTTATAAGCATATTTAGGTCGATCAGATATTTCATCGACCCAACATATATTTGTTAATTGGTGTTCGTTTGGGCTCTCTCTTAGATCAAAACGTAACAAAACGACTTCAAGTCGGTTGGTGTGTTGGATACTCATATATACTATATGGTGATTAGTTTCGTCACACCTATTTAGTGGTATTTCTAGAAAGTTATCATCTAAGATTTGAATTCTACTATTCATCACTTCTGGAAATAACTCCAAAAACCATGTAGACATTGTGTTTAATTTTTCATTAACACTTGAGTCTTTATCCTTACGATAAACCCCCCAACATCTCCACATAAATAATTGTACTTTATTGTAGAATATAAAATCTTCTTCGTTAAACTTTTTTACCATCTTTTTCTTGTTTTTCCAACCAAAAATCTAAAACTTTTTTAGCTTCATACCCCATATAATTAACAGGTATTACCTCAAACTCATAGTCTTTTTCTGGGTTAAGATAAAATAAAGCCATCCTACCCACTTTCTTTCTAGTTTCCATTTGAAACATATATGCGTAAATTGACATTTGTAACGCATAAACATTAAACTGACAATCTGATAAGTGTGATACTGGTTTTTTTAACCATTGTCCATATTGTGAGATATAGTTTAATTTTTTATTTGTCTTAAAATCCCATACATTAAAATGGTTACCACAATCCTCTATTATATCAGCTGTCCCAGCTAAAGAGTGTTTTTCTGAAAAAAGTATTGTTTCGGGATAAACGACACCTGTAGTCATTGGATCTATTTTTTGAAACTTTGTTATAATCTCTTTTTCATAATCACTTTGGGGAATATATATTCTATCTGCCAACAAATATCTTTCTAGTATTTCGTGAACCTCAGTACCATACTCATTAGCTTCACGATTAATACGTTCCCACTCAGTTAATATTTCTTCCTTGGACATTCCAATATATTCTGGTTTTTTATCTTCATCCGATTGTAAGGATATTGCTCTAGCAACACCCTCCGTATCAAAATGGGGTTCCAATAAAGAAAGAACTGTTGTAACAGATTTATATTTAACCTCAGTGTCTTTATGTATATAAACATGTTCTTCTGGTTCTAACCAAACCTTTGATTCTCTTTTACTCGCCATTTATTATTTTCTTAATTTTATCGTTTTTTTGTGTTGGGCAAATATCACGATGGCTGATGTCTAATATTTCTTCCAAATCGTCTGTTAAACCTATTATAGCATCCGCCTTTCCGATGTAACTAATAACACCTTGGTATCCTTCTAGTTTAAACCTCTCTATTAAAGCTTCTTTGTTGATATATTTTTTATTAAAACTCATTTTTTAAAGTTAAATTTAGGAAATGTTTTTTGAGGTTCAATAGTATCATATACCCTACCATAGTATTGCCAATTATCTTCTGCTCTAGTATGGTAAACCTTACCATTTATCATATTTTTTAGATTAAAAAACTTTACACCATCAATATAAATTATGTCTAATATTCTATAGGTCATTTTACCTCTTGGTCTTTTTATTATGTAATCAACTCTTAAACCCATTATAATTCACTTTCTTTTAAATGGAAAGAGGTCTTCATAGTTTTAATCACACCCTCACGACCATACTCCTCTTGGATTTTAGCTATGTCATAACCTTCTTTTAATCTAATTATTTTAACCCTACCAAACAATCTACCCACGTTTAATTTAGCATAATGTTTTTTAGCATCCAACCAAGCGTCAGAATCTAATAAAATTATTATGTTAGCACTAGTTTTGTTAAATAGTGAAGCCATTAACTTATCAGATATTTTTTTACCTAGTATTGGTATTGAATTGTAGACCACCATATGATCGAAAGGTCCCTCAACTAAATATACATCAGAATCCCAATTTAAACAACACTCATTAAATATTATTTGTTCTTTATCTGAGTCTGGGTTTAAATATTTAGGTCTAGCATTAACATAAGTTCTAGTTACCCAATAATTGAGTTCGTCATTAATATCATAAGAAGGTATTACAACCCTAGAATCATACTGACCACCATTAACAAAACCCATTTTTCTTTTTATAATTAACTTAGGGTCTATCTTTCTTTCTTTCGTTAAATAATTCCAAGCTTGTTTATATAGTAGAGACTTGGGATTACCCTCTTCAAAACTAATATACCCCTTTGGTAATATTAGGTTGTCTATTACATTTTTTTCTTTTACTTTGGTTTTGAAACTACTTAAATCAAAACCAATCATTTTTAATTTTTTGATTTGGTTTGGGTTAGCAAAAGATTTAAATAATTTTTTTAACCCCCCTTTGGTACCATTTATGTCACCACAAGCCCAACAATGATATAAACCTTCAGCTAAATTAACCTCTAGGTTACCTTTACCGTCACCATCACATTCGCCTTTTTCAGCGGAACACACTGGACAATCAAAGGCAAATTGTTGCTTTGATTCGTTCTTTTTTTTAGGTCTACCTAAAACATCTATCAATATACCATAAATGAGTCTGTTCTCAGCCATAGTACAAGTATAATAAATTTATTTTAAATAATAAAGGGGGTGTTTAGTTTTGGTTACAGTTCCACAAACCGTCTTTACACATAACCGCTCTAACACAAGTGTATGCATCGGTCATATCAAAGTTTTCTTTTTTAAGAGTATTGTTTTTAGTGTACTCCCAAACAATCTGTGGTTCTAAGTCTGCCACTTTTTCCAAAATAATATTTTTTTTGTCCACATCCCAAGGGTAACCACCGAATAAAACTGGTTTTTTCTTTTTTATTTCTTTTTCTGGGTAAGGTTCACCTTTTTTATTAAACTTTCTTATTTCCATTAATTCTGGGAAGGAATAAGCTCTAGCATCGTAAGAAGATACAAAGTCTGGTATAACATTTAAAACTTCGGATACAACTTTAGATATCATACCGTTGAACTTTAATAGTGTGCCAACAGTATAAACATTGTTACTATTTAAAAGTGGTTCTTCTATAATAACCCTTTCAATATCTAGTTCAATATATCTAGTTATTAATTTTTCAAAAGCATCTACTTTTTTAAATAACTCTTCTAGTTTGGTTTCTGGTTTTGGTTTAATTTTAGGTGTAATGTGTGTTAACTCAAGTAATTTACCATTTCCCTCGAAAAGAGCGATACCAATCGTTTTTGTTGATACGTCTAAGCCTAAAACCCTACCAGGTTTATTTTTTGATTCCATTTAAAACATTTTAAAAACTTTATAACTTGATATTAGCGTTTAACACTAATATTTCGTCTCTTTCTTTACTAAGTGGTGTTTCTGTCACACCCTTAGCTACTAATTTACCACTACTATCGTAAAAGTCAACATAAGTGATGTAAATTTTACCGTCACAAGATTGTGGGTCATAGGTTGGGTTAGTAGATGTTATAAATTCATTCTTACCAGCTATTAATGTCATATCCAACCCTTGTTCAACATCGTAAGAAACAAAGTTTGTACTAGCGGCACTAATAGGGAAAGTGGCTCCAGTAGTACTAGTACCACCAGTTGAACCAGAAAAATTAAACCCATCAACTAAGTCTTTATTAAATATAGTTACTTTACCACCCAATAAATCAACAACACCGACTGGTTGGTCGTAAAAATAACCGTTTATTAAGTCTGTTGTTAAATTAAATGGGAATTTTTTATTGAATGTATAGGGACACTCACTACCAAATCCTGTTGCCCATGAGTTTACTGTTGGTACTGTACTAGCACTTATGTTAGGTCTTTTAACATCATCTGAAAATAAATAAACCAAACCACTACTATAAAAAGAGTTACTATTTTTAGGATTAACTCCTTTTTGAAATGATAACCCTTGTGAAATTTCAGTCGTTACTTTTTGTGAATTTTCTGACAACAAGGTATCCATAACAGAACAAGAACAAGGTCCTGTTGTGTTTTTTCTATCATAAAGTTCTGTTTTTAAATAAGAACCATATAATGATGTAGTACTTAACCCAGAGAAACTAGTACCACTGTATGAAGGATCTAGTGGAATGTTTAACCTAAAGTTCAAACCATCAATACCAGATTCAAAAGAATTTTTACTTATGCTGGCTATAATTACATTGTCACCAACCTCTTTAACTAGATACTCTAAAGATGTACCAGAAAGTCCACCGTCTACATAAGGTGTTATAAATTCTTTTTGCATCCTATCATTAACAGGTAAACTAAATAAGGGTCCTAACCACAAGTGTGAATATGTGGTACCAGACTTAGGACTTAGTATAAACTCTAAGTCACTACCAGAAACTGTCTTTAAATTATCTTTAACCACTTCCTCAGTGTAACTAATACTATCAATTGGTTTTATTAATTTTTTCATTTTTTATTCATTTTTATCTGTTAAGATATACCTAACACCCATTTATTATTTTTACGTGTGGCGTAAACACTATCCACATTTGGGAATGCCATTTTTTGTAACTCAAACTGTTCATTATTTGATTTATAAATAAATCTACCGAACTCTGAAATTGATAACCCATAAAAGTTAGTAGCTCTTACAGAACCAGAATTAGGTGTAAAGTTATCTGGTATATTGAAAATATTTTTACCGTATATTTTTCCTTGGTCTAACCCTAATTCATCACCTTTGGCGAACTGTGTACAAGAAGTACAATTTTGACTAAATAATGTATATGTTTGTTGCATTTTATTATTGGTTTATTTTTGTAAAATCGTTAGTACCCACCCAATTTGATTCATTTAAATCTAATGTTAAATTTAACTTTAATTTAGCGGGTCTTGGTTTAAAAGTATCGTCATTAACCATAACCTCCATGTTTATTGTAATGACTTTAACATTGGAATCTGAAGCGGAGTCAACACCATAAAACTCAAACATATTCTTAGCAGCAGTAATACCAGATTCTAATAGATTATCAAACCTAAAAATAGGTAGATTAACATTATCTCTGTAAACAACGTTTCTATCCATTTTAATATTATGGTTCACCCCATTAAAATTAACTGAAGGTATGATATTTTTATTGGTTTCATACGAATTCTCATTTAAATTTTGTATTTGAACATCACTTGTATCAGTTCTATAGACAATGTTGTTTACTGGGTATAATTGAATGGTTAGTCCACCATTTTGTGTTACCGTATTAGTTGTATTAGATTTATGACTACCTATTGTTAATTGAAAGGGTGATTTAAATCTATTGGTGTCGTAATTAACTTTAGCGTTTGTGCCTACTTTTGAGACAAACGTATTTACGAAAGTCTTGTAGTTATTATAATCACTGTCATTTTCAAAAACGTAATTTAAATTATAATTTTTAGTATCCCAAAGTTTATACTCACCAAAAGCATTCTCAGTATATTCATAAACATTGACAAAATCGTATAACCTAATGAAAGGTTCATAACCTCTAGATACATTTTCTATATTAGAGTTAGTATCTCTTAAATTTTGTAAATAATTACCTAAATAAACTGTTACATCTAGATTCTTATACTCCAAATTGTCACAATCATTAACAAAAACAATTTCTGACTTACTTATCGTCATTTCACTAGTTTCTTCGTCTTTTTCATTACCGATAAAATCTAAAATCTCACCACCATTGTATAATGTTTTTAAATCTTCACCATTTACTGATGAAACTAAGACAGATGAATCTACTGTCTGTTCATAATTTATACCTTCATCGGTTAAACTAAAATATTTTATATCAAAATTACCTTTAGGATCTAGTAACCTAGAAATGCCATATCTAGTTAGATAAGTTTTAAATCCTGCTGTACTTACTTCTTCAAAAGCCATTTTTTAATTTTTATATATTATAGGACTTTTATTACCATTGTATAGTGTAGTGTCAGAATTACCCTGTGTTTCTATCACTATACTTGGTTCATTTATTATGTCATACCTAACACCATCGTCTGAAAAACTAAAATACTTGAATCCTATATCTCCACTATTTATTAGTTTTTCTTTACCATACTCGGTTAAGATTAACCTAACTTTTTTATTTATGTTAACAAACGCCATTAAAAATCTAAAGCTACTTCTAATATTATCGTTGTTACATTTGTTTTTTCAATAGGTGTTATAAACTTACCTATAGCCACCAAATTACCAACGTTATCATACACACCCAATTCAGAAATATGTACATTTTTACCACTATTAACGAAAGTAGGGTTTGTTGAATTATTAAATTGTGTGGGTGGTATGGTAAAATTAAATAGGGTTCTATATTTAGTTTCAATACCAGAAGCTTCCATGTTACCATAAAAGAAATACTCATCACCAAATTGTAATATTTCTGTTTCACCTATTTCTGGTATATTAATGTAATCATCTAAATTAAATGTTGAACCACTATTGGTGAACAGGTCTTCTGTTATAGTATAGGTAGTACTTTCTAAACTATTTGCATCTATTTTATTACCTAGTGTATGACCATTTATTGTAGATGTATAATCTATTTTAGTCCAATTGGCTGGGTTAGGTGCTGTACCTGACGTTACCCTTTGTACTAGTAATTCGAAAGTGTCAGCGTACCAACCAGTACCACCTGAAGCCATCATATATGGTAGTTGTCCTGTTGGGAATATTACATCTATGTCTTTTCTAGAAGCGTCTGGGGTACAAGGATCATTATTAACACCACCAAAAACAACTGGTGTTACGTTTTGACAATGTAGTCCTGTTGTGTAACCAGTCCCACCATTAGACAATAAGTAGGTGATATAAACATCTTGTGTTTGACTAAAGAAACCATTTGTATTAGTTGTTAAACCATACTCTAATGTTGGTAAAGTCCAATTCCTATTAGATTTATAGGATAAAGCTGCGACTAATTCTTGATTATCTAAAGTTATAGTTTGTAAGTCTGGGAACAATCTACCTACAGAAATAGTTGGTGTGTTTGGGTCTACTAAGTTGTAATATTTTATGTCGGTAACACTTCCATTTAAGGTTACCGCTTCTGTACTACCTGTAGTTATAAAATTATAACCAATTAAGTCAGCAGTCCCAGAACCAGAAAATTCTCTTCTGTGCCACATCAAAGTAGGCATTTTAACCACTGGTGTCTGATTAATGGTTGTGTCTACATAAAATTTTTGTCCATATATTTTCTCTGGTTGATTTTCACAACTTTCAGAGTTAGAGTAGTGTAGTATAGATATTGAATTTATGTTATTAGAAAAACCATCTGCATCATCGTCTAATTGTAATTCTGATGTATAACCATAATACTCTTTAGAACCTACGAAAGATTCTGAACCATAATTAGCAAAACTTTCATAAACCGAAGTATCAACACCTATAATATTATCAGACCAAACATTATTCATGTTCCACACAGTACCACCAGAATATATACCAGTGTCAAAAGTGTAACCACTTGCTGGACCTGGATAAAATAAAGTTAATGCTCTGTTAGTTGATGGTGAACTACTAAAATTAGGTAAGTTTCTATCTACAGTTACCTGAAGTGTATCAGCAGAAACAGTACCACTCAATGATTGTACTTTATACCAAAGATAAGGTACTGGTGAGTCAACCTCAACGACACCTTTAGTTTGTGTACTTAGTAAGTCTGGGTTACTCATTTTAACCAACATATAATCACCAACAGAGGGTTCAGTACTACCCGATTGGTAACTAGGCCCCTGTGATATATTAACAATATTGGAACCATCCATGTTGGGTATTGAAATGAAAGTATCTGCCTGTACAACATAGTTAGAGTTTGTGTAAGCTGTAAACTCTATTGGTGTCGCTCCACTAAAATACTCAAAAAATCCTTTTTCGGGTGAGTTAATAACATTAGTTAATTCTATTGGTTGTAGTGATGAAATAGATACGTTTGGTGTTATCGCGTTACTAGTTGGTAGTATAGCTGTTTTTATATTAGGTTGGTTAGATTTTGGTTTTAATATATTTTCTAAAGCCAAATCATAATTCGCACCTAAAGTACTATAATCAACTTCCGAATCACCCAACCTATATGTTGTGAAATTTAGTTGTCCAATAGATAAAAGTTCTCTACCTTTATCTGTTAATCTAGCGTTAACAAACGCTCCCGTATTTTTACTTATATAACTCATCTCTTATAAATATAGTCTTAGTAAGAATTTATCTTATTATTTGTTGAGAACTTACCAACTCTACTAACATTACTTGTTGTAAATATATTGTCTAATATGCCAGAATAAACCTTTTTACTGGTAACTCTCCATATATAATCTTTATTAGCTTCTAAATCTTGTGGTATTGGTATGCTATAATCTTTAATATTAACTCTGTAGTTAACTGTAATACCTGTAGTCACACCAGTCGAAGTAAATTTTGGATCATTACTTTCCGTTATGTCTACAATGAACTTACCGTCTGACCTTTCATCAACAATTGGTTCATTGGGTACTTTCCACTCTAAAGTACTTTCTTTTATTACGACTTCGTAATCACCCTCTATTTTACCATCTAACGAATAAACGATGTAAATTATGTCATTAACGACTAAAGGTAAACTATTAAAAATAACCCTATTTTCCACTGAAACACTCATATAATAATCAATGCCAAAAGTTAATTTAACACCGTTTAAGAATAATGTCATCTCACTATCTGGATTATTGGGTACATAATCTAAATAATATTCATACCTACTTTGTTCTGTGTTAAAATAAACTTTATCAGTTGTAGTAACTGCCGAAGTAACACCACTAGTTACGGCAGATAATACTTTATATTGTTCAGAATATATACTATCTAAGTCTTCTTGACAATCTAAATAACTAGCACTAATAATATCTTTGTTAGGATCTAGAGTTTGTGTTAATTGTATTATAGTGTCAGCACTTATAGAATAATCAGATTTACTTAGAGTAATACCATTAACAGATATTAGTAATGTGTTAGACGATGGTTTGGTATTAATGCTAAATACTGAACCATCTATAGGTGATATGGTTAAGGTTTCATTTACAAGTCTACAAGTAGTATCTAAATCTTCTTTAGTGGGTATAGCAAATCTATAAACTGGATTTTCACCTTCGGAAAGGTTTTCATCACTAAAATTACTCCTAGTAACTAGTAAACTTTGTGGGGTTAAATTAGGTTCATCAGTTTTAAATGGTCCTAAAATAGGTTCTTCTGGATTTAATAAAGTTACAAAATATAAACTACTACCAGAAGAATAAGTATTACCTAAATTATCTTCAGTATATCTATCACGATAAAAACAATTCTTTTGAATAAAACTAAAATTACTATTTAAAAGATATTCTTCGTCTTTTAGTGGTAGTCTGAGTGTCACCCCATTTTTTTGGTCTATTAGTAGGGTAGAACCAGAATAACTATTAGCTGTTATGGCACTAAATTCTGTTGAACCTGTAAAGGTTGGTATACTATTAAATACTTTAGGTTCCTCTAGTATGGCATTTGTATTTGGTGCTAGCGGAGCTGATTGTATCTCCTCTCCTTGTGTTACTCTAGGGTATATTTGAAATTGGAAATCACCAGTGTAAGCACTTAAGGTTTCTACGTTACCAGTAAAAATATAATCGAAACTCATACTAGAGTTACTAACGTTGAAAACACCTTTTGATGTTTCTGTTAACCCTGTCATTATTTTAGTTAAATTAGAGGTATATAAAGGTCCATTAAAAATTTCGGTACATATATTAACACCACTATTGATGTTGTTTATTGGGAATAGTCCATAATCTTTTTTTATCTCCTGAACTACTAATTCGTCCAAAGGTATTGAAGGTATTGTATTTTGTTTACATAAACTCATAGAACTTTAATTTTAACATTCATCATTAGGTGTTTTATCTGTATCAAATTTAACGTATCTAGTTCTATTTAAACTTTCTTCACCTATTTGTGTTGGTAATTGTCTTCTCATATAAATAGGCGTGTCCACATATAAATAATGCTTTCCATTAACAAAGGGATAATCAACCCCCAATGTTTTATTATTAGACGATTCCAAGAAACCAACAGTTAATAAATCTTTCCAAGATAATGTACCATCATTATTTATTTGAGCATAATCTGGATATATCTCATTGTCTTTGTTAGGTACTGTTTCTATAGCGTCTGAGAAATCTCTTATTTTAAACTTATTGTGTAACTGATAGGTATAACCATCATAATCTTTATAGTCTTCGTCTATCTGATTACCTGAACCATCATATACCTTTATTGCTTGTACAATACCGGCTCTACCCAGTACATTAGATAATGTCTTTTCTGTTAAAGTAGACCTATTGTAAGTAACAAAGTCTCCGATATATCTATCACCCACATTAGATTTTGTGATAGACCCCGCCGTGTTGGGGTTGTTACCATTTGCGGGATTACCATTGTTCCAAAAAGATAGGAATTGTAATTTTTCGGGTGATTCGTTATTTATATCATATGGGTTGTTATTGTTTTGAATGCTTTTATTAGAATCCAAAATACTGTATACATCTGACCAAGCACTTGTTCCGTTGAAAGTACCACCAGTTAAAACACCAGCTCTTTTAGTTATTGTTAAATAAAGTTCACTTATAGGTCTATTTAAATTGTCCCTTAAATTTTCTAAATCTATTTCACCATTAAAGTGATATAGATAATTTTTTTCAGAATAAGGGTCATCAAATACATTAATTGAAAACCCAGCGTTATATATCTCAAAATCTGTTAATTCGGTTATTACTTCTAAATCTAAATAATAATATTCTGATGGAGTACCATCACAGAATCTATAATTTAAATCTACATCTATAAAATCAAGAGTTGTATCATCATATTCGTATTGAATAACAAACTCGTTTATGTTTGGGGTGGAGACTATTTTATATAGATTGTTTATTGGATCATTCTCACTGTTTCTAAGTTCAATAAAATCGTTTACCTTTAGGCCGTGTTTTTCACTATATATTTTTATATATTCTAGAGGGGTTGTTGTGTTATCACCAACCCTATTAGATCTCCTTATTGTTGTTATATTTTTACTACCCAAAAAAACAATATCATCAGCGGAGGGTTGAAATACTGTTTTACCAAGAGCGAAGAAAGGGGAGGGTTGTGTTGGGATACCACCGAAACCTTCAATTATATACTCTAAATCTAAAACCAAACCATAATCTTCGTTACCAACTTCAAAATCAAGAACTCTGTGATAACCTAAATATTGATAACTATTTATTGCTGTCAACCCTACTTGGGGACTTAGGTAAATAAAATCACCTATATTTTCAACACCGTGTTTTTGTGATGTTCTAACCAAAACTTTATATTTTACACCCACCTGTGGTAGTCCTTCAATTGGTCCAAGGGTAGTACTGTATGGTATTAGTTGTGTAATATGGAAACCCTGATAAGCTTTACTAGAAGCTACTGGGTTTTGAAAATATACTTGTGGGTACCCCGCCGTATTTAATAATCTAGTATTATCTTTACTTCTGGGGTACGTTATTTGAAAAGCCCAATTACTATATAAAAAGGTATTATCTAATTTAGTGGGGTCCCAAGCTTCTTGTGGTAAAATACCACTTAAACTATTACCAGGTATAATGTTATTATCAGTTAATATATTTAACTTACCATTTATCCTATATTTTTTAACCTCATTTCTTTCTATATTTGTTTGTTCGAAAGCGTCTATAACTTTTATAATTTTATCTGGTTCTAATAGAGCTCTCTTAGATTTTATTTCTAAAGGAATAAAGTTTTGTTCAGGCAGAGCTAAAGCATTCTTTAAAGAAGGTGTTAAAATTTTTATATTATAATCTACATTACTCACCTAGATATGTTTTTAAACTTTTTAAAATATTATTGTTTTCTTTTAAACCAAAATAGAAATAATACCTACCTCTTTTACTAAATTGTCCACTAGATCCTTCATTCATGTGTAATCTAGTTGCGTTACCATCTCCGTTATTTGGGTTTATAATCGCAAATCCATTATCAGTTATATTTTGTGTTTGTAAAGTATTTAGTCTATTCGGAAACTCTATCCCCCCATTATTTGATTCGTTATCACCTCTAAACAGAAGGGTTTGGTTACCTTGAGGAATGAATGTATCTGGACTTGTTGGGGCAGGTGGGTCTCCATATAATCCGTTATTTGCACTGGTAGGTGCAATATTTCCGAAAGGGGCGAATGTATCTAAAATATCTGTTATATCCAAAACACCCACCGCGTATGGTGTTCGACCATAAACGTGTACTGTAGCAGAACCACCAAACTGACCGTAACTTTCATTTTGGAATGATACGTTTCCATTTACACTTCCGTTACTCTTTTGTCTGTGTTTTGGGAAATATAAAGATCCAAAAACTGGTGAATCGTAGAAATTAAAACTGATTGGTAACCCCTCTGGACCTATTTCATTAGTCTCTGATATTGTACCAAAGACATTACCACCACTAGTTGAGTTATTTGTAGGGTAAGATAACCTAGGTAGTGAGGTTAAACCTTTTATTTTTGTCGCTTCGTCTTTACTTAAAATACAGATACCAGGGGTATAAATTAATCTTTTTCTATTTAATAAATCATACCTATATTTTACATAGTAAATGTTGTGTAAGGCTGTACCTCTATCTTTTTGACTACCAACATGTCTAGTTTGAGTACCCCATACAAATGTAGAGTATAAACCACCAGTTGGTACTCCCTTACCATCTGCTCCGTCTACTAGTTCACCAAACTCATTAGTGACTTTGAAGTCTGAGTACATAGGTAATGGTAAAATAACATTACCATCCTCAAATTGTACTTGCTGTTTTATATCAGAATCAATAGCACCTCTGGTACAGGCAACGGTCACGTCTAAAGGTTCCATATTAGATATATCAGTATAATTATTAACATTACTATCACCAATACCGTTAGTATCTACTTTCATAAATCCTGCACTATCTTTTTGTGTGAATGCCTGAAATACTAATAGGGATGATGGGACTATTTTTTTATTTAAATTAAAATCTAATCTAGTAATACCAATTTCACATTGTTCTAGGTCACCCCAAAAAGGTACAACATCCACCCCTAGATTTTGTGATTCTATTTGTGGTAAAGAATCTAAATTAGTACTACTAGGGAAACCAAAATCAGCTGTAAATAAATCCGCTGAAAATCCTTGTGATATAAAATCGGCTGGTGATAAACTAACTGAACCTGTATCACTCAAGTCTACATCCATATGAACTGTTTTAGTACCAATAGGTACTCCAAATATCATATAATCACCAGATTCATTTGTTCTAGTACTTAATTTATAATATTTTTCATACACCTCTAAAAGTACATCATCATCCAAAGTCTCAAACTTACTGGGAAAGGTACCTACTGGGGTTTGTGGTCCAGTATTAGCTATAACTTCTCTTTCGTATATAGAATACCCAGCAAAACCAGTGGTACTTAATGATGGGATAATTTCCCAAGAACTACCTGGTACGAAAGTACCTAAAGATGTAATTGCATAGGCATCACTAAATTCTGTTGGAGTTTGGGGTAGTCCACCTATATTATTTATCTTAACCCTAATAAAAAATCTTCTACCTACTTTTGGTAATAAATTATATCTAACACCGTCACTGTCCGTGTCGGTTGGTGTGGTATATGGGTATATTTCACTAATTATTGGGTCTTCTAGGTCCTCATCCGTAACAGGTATAAAAATACAGACTTTAGCGTTAGCAACACCAAAACCATCGTTTGCTATTACTCTACCAGCAACAACACCATAATCTGAACAAAAGTCACGATAAGCCTCTTGTTGGGTTATCTGTAAACTTAAAAAGTCCAAAGTGTCGAACTCTTGTTCTATTTTGAAACTTATATTTTTACTTAAACCAGGTTCTGTTCTTAATCTAATACTTTTATTAACTTTCATTAGTCTCTAATATGTAAACTTTTTCTTTAAACTTATTTTGGTAACTTTTCTGACCCTTTTTAAGTAATTCTAATTCACCACTTCTTAAAGTCAATCTTCTAGAGGTTAAAATAGAATCATCTTTCTTTAAAAAAGAAGCTTTAAAATTGTCGAATAAAATTGGTTTGTCTGTTTTATTATCAGAATAATCACCATTTTTTGTTGAGGTTACCTTATCATTTGAAGAAACCACATTAGCCTTTTTGTTTATATTTTTATTTGTACTTTGTACTGATGGTATTCCACTAGTACTGTTTAAACCTAAACCTGACTCACTAAAATTATTTATATAATCACAAGGTTCTAATACTTCACATATTTCATCTTCTCTATTAGACCACTTTTCACCAGAAACAAATATTGTGGTGGCTGGAACAAATTGTTCTATAAACTTAACCCAAAAATTTTGAAAGTTCTTTTTATAATTTATTAACTCATAAATACTGAGTTCTTCTTGGCATCCGTTTAAGTTTATCGGTTTAAAATTATTTTTAATTATCGGTTCTACTGTAGTTGTACCACTAACACATGTACTACCACTAACTGTGTAACCACTAGGACATGAACTTGTTTGCTTAATACATTGATTATTAAAAAGGGTATATCCACTAGGACATTTAGGTTGGACTTTTTTCATGTTAAAGTTTAAAAAAAGTTCTTTACTGTTTAAAACCAACCTACTATCATTTTCATAAACACCAGATTGTTGGAAGTAATCGGTATACCTCCAAGGTAATTCAGCATCAGGACTTGGTGCGAATTTTCTATTTATCGGTGTCTCAGTATTTCTAACCCATGATTTTTTATTATCAATTACTTTTGTTAAATTAAAACCAGGACATGTTGTATAATCTTCCGTAACAATAACGTCTTGTTTTTGACAATTAACGGCTATATCATCAACAAATATATCATAATTACAACATTCTTTAAGTCCTTCTACAATTACTTTAACTTTAAATGGTGTGTTGTCGTTGACGTTTATATTACTAGTTATAGTTGTCCACTGACAATAACCATTATTTGAAAGTGAATAACTTTGTTGTGGTGTTGCCACCATTGTTGAAGCGTTATTAACGTTGTTACCACTATAAATTGCTAAAGATGCTGATATATCTTGCCCATCGTTTGCCTCACAATCACTACTATCTGGTCTCTCTAAATAAAAAGACGCCGTAACCGTTAGACTTGTACAATCTGGGTCTAAAACTTGTATATCTGTTTCACTTAAACCTATTTGAACTGTAGGTGTGGGTGTAGGTGGGTTCCAATAACATACACCATCTAAATACTCCCAACCTAAATCTGAACCTAAAACTGAACAACAAGCCTCACTTAAATTTTGATATGGGTTACCTGGTGCTGGTGTTGATGGTTGTATCTCAACGTTACATGGGTCTGAAGGTAATTCTACTTCTGGATCTATTTCAAATTCTGGTAATTGATTTGGTGACTCTGCGTCAAGGGTATTCACATCTATAACAACTGAACAAGCTTGTGCACTTTGTTGTGTTTGTGGTTCACATCCACTTGTATTTGTAACATTTAAGAAATTACCTATCTCTACATTGGTAGTTATTATAAAACCAAGTTCTCCAACAATTGGGTTAATATCAACAATAATGGACGTACCATTTAAAAAGTTACTAATATTTTCTCCGTTTTGTGAATTTGAAAAACAGCTGTTTGGGTTTGTAGTTAAACCGAAACTGCTTATTTGCCCCCCTATTTGTATATTAGGCAATTCTGAAATTGAAAAAGTTAATAATTTTGTACCCCCAGAAAAATTTTCGTTTGGATTAAGTGGGTTGGTTAATTCGTCAGAATTAGTTACATCTCTAAAATACCATGAGTCGATTGCGAAACAGTTTTGGGATGAGTTTTGATTTATATTTAGTAATTGTGGTTCATTATTAAACCCAGCTGGTTCATTAGGATCTAATGGTTCTGATGGTTGACTAGTATCAAAAACCACAGTATTGTTTACATAAGAAACATCGGCTAGTGTTAAACTACAATCTTCCTCTGTAAAATTAACTTCTTCTACACAAGCACCTAAACTGCCGTTTGGATTTAAGAAATTGTTTTGGTATGTGAAGCCCTCTGCGTTAGAACAACAATCTTCATTAACTGGATTTACATTATCACCCGAACCACCATAAAGAACCCCATCTATAACAGTTATATTCTCTGGACAACCCAATGGTGTTACTAATTCACATTCTTCTGTTTCTTGGTTGTAAAAAACTTCTTGCCCATTTACTAGTTCATTTAGTATTGGATTTGTATTTGTACAACATTCTTCTGGTATTGGTTGATTTGTTGTTATACTTAGGGGTTGGAAGGTGTTTTCATTTGGAACACTGAATGCCTCAACGTCAGATTCGTCATCTGCTGAATCATCGTCTGGATCTATGGTAACTGGGGTTTTTATTACGTTGTTGATTATAACCAACTCAGTAGGACAGTCATCAATAATATACGTACATTCACAATTGTCTGGTTGTATAGTAGCTTCTGGATTATAATTAGAGGCAGTAGGGTCTGTACAACCAGAGATTTGTGGTTCATTAAATATACAACTACCATCATCTGTATTAGCATCAGCATTATAATTAGTAGCTGTTGGGTCCGTACAACCTAGTATAGGTACTGAGGGATTTAAATCTTCTGTAATACAAGCCATTTTTTATTTTATTTATAAATTTTTTATCACTATTTAAAAGGATTCGTTATTTTCTTCTGAATCAATTACTGTTTGTGGTTTAAGACAGTAAGGTACACCAGCTAATTCTATTACAGTTCCTTCCACTACTACTATCTCACCTGGTGGTGTAATCCAGTTATTCACCCCATATCTTAAATTACAACATGTTTGGTCTATCTGCTTAACAGTCCCATCTGGTTTCGTAAAACCTACAACTATTTCTTCACCCTCTGAGTTCGTATCCAAAATTTCATATTCAATAGGTGGGCAAAGATAACAAGGTGTTGTACCATTAGAAACATCTACATAATTAATACCACCTATTTGTCCACAACAAAATTCATTTTCTAGTGGTAAAAATTGTGGTACTGGACTTGGTTGTTCAGTTGAGTAAACAAAAATACCAGAGCCGTCTGGGTGTGGATAAATATTTTGTGGACAAAATTCATTCTCACAAAAATCTTCACCACCAGTAAAGATATTAATATGAAAAGAACTTTCACCGTTACTACTAGTTTCATCATCTCTACCAGCATTAATTACTTGTGCATTTAATACTCTAATATTATCAACATCATTCATTATATTAGCGTAGAAAGAGTTGTTGGTTGTGTTATTATATTCTATTAGTGTATTACCATCGTTTATTTGTTCAGCTTCCTGATTACTAATGTCTATGGTTGTTTGGCCGACACCCTCAATAGTACCTAAACTATAATCAGTAAAATAATTAAAGGTTAATAAATTCAACTGAGTGATTATATCTTGTGGGACAAAGTTTTCCAATAAACATCTATACTTATCGAAATAAGCTCTACCATAATCGTAAGGACCATAGTGTGGGTTATTACCTTTCACATCTGGTTTAGTATTTTCTGGTACACCACCATCATACCAAAAACCATTTAACTGAAAATAGTAATCTGGTGTATTAGGTAGTATTTTGGGGTAACCATCGGTATCAACCCTTAATTGTGATTCATCTGGTTGAAACCCATAGTAAGATGTTAACTCAGTAATAATTTCTTGGTAGTCTAATTTTTGGTCCACAACATATACTATCTCATCTAAATCAACTAAACATTCATCTATCCTAAATAAATTTAAAAAGAATTCAATAACTTTTCTGGTACCTTTAGATTTAAATAACCACCAAGCGTTAATAATTAATCTTCTCCATAACTCAATATCCATTTCTTTAAATGAGGTACCTTTAGTATTAGAAGGAAAGTCACTTTGGTTTGTTAATCTAAAAAATTCTAACAACTTTTCACTACTATAAGATTGTAGAGTATCAAAACCTAACGTTGTGGCCATCATTTTAATTAGTTCATCTGGTGTATTTTCATTATCATCATAACTAACTACATTAGCGAAAGAAATTGCGTCAATATAAGTTTTTACCTTATCATACTCTCTACCCCATATTTTAATTAATTTATTTATTTTACGCCCACTAGTAGGGTCGTTACCATCCCCAGCTGTATCAAATTCAAATATAGCACCTGCAACTAATTTCCTACTCATGATATTAGTTCTCTTAGAATCAAAAGCCTCAGCAAAACTTATCATACCCAATAAATAATCTGCATAATCCCTACCTTGTATAGATATATTATAACCATCTTCTAATGGCCAAGTAAAGGTATTAAAAGACTCCGTTCTAAAACCCAATTTGGCTTCACTATTGTTTTTTAAATTAATAGTATATATAGGGATAGTGTCTCGATTCATTAACTGTGACTGAAAGGGTGTTAACTCACTATAGAAAACATCTTCTAAAACATCATCATTGGGTTTAATGTGATACCTAAAAGACCCAGCACTACTACCATTATCTAATAATGTAGGCCAAGTTAAACCTTTTGTTTTTATTTTTATGTAATCATCAGTGAAGGTATCACCAGTATAACCTATTATTGAAAACTTACCGAAATCGTTTGACACTTCGTACTTACTAAAGTTGTTTGGTAAATAAGCAATATCATTTTGGTTATTAACTTCAAATTCAGCCTCTTCATTTGTTACTAACTCAAAGAAGTTTGTTATAACATTTTTAGAAACAGTAAAATAACTAATATTTTTATCTTCATCGTAATTAAAATCTGTTACAGTATCGTTTATGTATGAAAACCTAACAAATAAGCTACCTTTCCATTTTTCTATAACACCAATTATCTCAGATTCTACAAACTTACTCGCATCACTAAAATAAACATAAGATAATAAATCATTTTTACTACTCTTTAATCTAACATCTAATCTATTACTAGTTTTTTGATTTATTTTTACAGATTCTTCGGTAGTTATTTCTAAATTATCTAAAGTTAATTTTTTAGAAAATTCTCCTGTATTGAAGAACTCACCAGTTATGTTAGAGTTATTTGTGGTTAAAGAAAAGTTACCTAGGGTAAAAAAAGAGTTTGGATCAGTAAATTGTTGGCCCACTAAGTTAGGTGAAAAGTCTCTATCCTCATTTTGATATACTTTAGTTAACGAACCTGGTACTACTCTTTTTGCCATTTTTATTTAATTTTTAAACTGAAAATATATTACTAAAGGATTTAGAGTCATCGATATTTAACCTAATTTCTCTAGCCTCAAATAATGGGTTACCCGCATCATCTTGTACTTCAAATAAGTTATATTGTTTATAAATGTTATTTTCATTATCGTAAATAGTATATATACCATCTTGAATAGACTTAGATTGATTACCGTATAGAGCGTAAGCAAGTGTTTCAGAATTGTGTTCTACCATTTCTAACTCTATGTGTATTGGATCGAAATAAGTATTTGTTAAAGTTACTTGTTGATTAGGTTGGCCTATAAAAGGTAGTTGATTAGGTAGTGTTATAGCTGTAGAGGTTGGTGTTAGTGTACAAAAAACTAAACTACCAGCATCGTTATACCTATAACGTATTGCCTTTTGGTTTGTATTATTTAAATTTTGATTCACTGGTTCTACTCTACCACTAGATGTTATTATTCTAAATAAATTTTGTTCTTTTATACCAGTCTCTAAATTAAAATACTCTACCCTAAAACCGATTAAAGAATTATCAGAAGCTAGTTCTGTTGGTAAATCACTAACATTGAATAAAATACCTTTAACGTCTGGTGATACAGATAAAACACCACAGTCTATAATATTTATGTTAGTTTCTCTAGGTCTAATTAAAATATTATATATACCAGTAGAACCAAAAATATCCGCTGGTAGATTTAAATTTTTAATTCCACTTATTACTGAGTTTATACCACCGTTTACATCTGTGATTAAAGAAGCACTATCTAATTCTGTCATAGTACCAGATATTGTTTGTCTTGATGGTGTGTAATTATAGAATATTTGTATATCCTCATTATTTACATCTGCTGGTCTAACTATACCATAATTTCCTGTTGCCATTTTATATTGTATTTACATTTTCGTAATAACCGTTTCTATAGGTTTCTAATTCATTTATACTATTAATTTCTGATAACCTTTGATGTCTCTCAAAAATACTACCAGTATCCCTTTCAATAAATATTTCAGATTCTATTATTGGCTCACCAATTAAACCAACATAGTCACTTTCCTTATAAACATCCTCACTAATAAAATGATTATAGGAGTATTGATTAGTTATAAATGTTGTATTAGGATTTATATTGATACTTAGTGGTTGGGTTTTTTCGTTAATGTTCTCAACCCCTTTGGTCCTGTCTAACTTAAAAAAGTTAACCATTTTAGATCCGTTTTTAGGTTGTTCTATTATTGTAGCCTCATTAATACTAGCTCTTTTTTTACTAAGTACACTAGTGTTTGTGGGTGAGTTTTTTATTAAAGACTGAAAACTATAACCACCTACTTGTTCTACATCTATTGTAGTTTTATATATAATATCATCTATAAGATAAGTAATTTCTTTTTCTATACTATCAGTGCCATCTATTCCCTCACTAAAAATAGATAATACACCATTAACTCCGACTTTATATGGGTCTGATAAATCAGTTGTTTTTACTTTAAATAATTTACTGCTTGTTACCCCTGTTATACTCATTTTTGTTTTTAATTACCGTATACTTGTGTATTATTAAGTATCGTTGGTTCTTCATACTGGTATGTTTCATATATACCTAAATCTTTTACCTTTTGTTTAATAAAAAAATTTATATTTAAGTCTGGACCCTCAATCGACTCTGGTGTTTCACCATTTTTAATTCTCACCATACCCAAATCATAGTTAGATTCAGTGTCACCACTAAAATTAATTTTATAGAGTCTACTGTCTATTACAATCTTTTTTTTATATATTTCCATTAGTCAATAAAATGTAACTCAGTAAAATTTATCAAATCATCTTGATTATCATTTCTAGGATCAACATAAAAAACTTTATTAGTACTACCGACACCTAAAAGGTTAAAATATGGATTTAACAACCTTATCTTTGTAAATCTCCAATCTGGGTTTTGGTTGTAACTTTCCACTGTGGCATCTACTTCTGGGTTTGTTTTATTTATAAACCTAACACTACTACCGTTTTTAGCATTGAAAAAAGTAACATCGAAATATAAATCCACATAAGTGTCGTTTTTAAAATTTTGATCTTCTTTAAACCAATACAACCTATTAAAACTAAATTGGGTTGTTTGATTGAATCCCACTGTTAAAAACTCGGAGAATAAAAAATTCTGTTCTCTAGTGTTTTCAGAATCATAAAAATCAACTCTAAAAAAACTAAACCTTAAACTGTTTAGTGAATTATTTATTTCATCAGGGGTAAAACCAGCTGATTCCCAATTGGTTGCTGGTGTACTAACTATATTTGGGTTATCGTGTGATGAAAAATAAAATTTTAGTTTTAAATCACTATAAACGTAAAAACCACCTTCTACTATTCTTTTTGCTGAATTAAATTTTATTTTTTCTGTGTCCACAAAGGGGTTTATAACTTTTTTTTCGTTTTCTTTAAATAAGTTATTTACAACATCCTCATATCCTGTATCTCTATTCTGTGAATTTAGGGTAATAGGAATTGATTTTATTAAAACATCGTTACCACTCAAAGCACCACTAGGTATGGTGTATAAATTCTTGTTATCTTCACCTAAAACAAAATTATTAACTATTTTATGTTTAATCATTAGTTTGTTTTTACTCTAACAGTAATATCTCTATTTGGGTTTTTAATTTCGAACATTCCGTTATTTTGTCCGAATATAGTGTAATCACTCATATCTAAACCATAGACAGCCGGTATAGATTGATCATCAAAACTTAATGTTGTCTGATTGGTTCTGTTGTTGGAATAGTTACCCCCAACTAAGTTATTCACTTTAAAATTAACTAAGTTTAATACCCCACCAACATTGTTTATTGTCTCAACTAAATTTGAAACAAATATGTCTTGTCCCATGGACCATTTTTTAACGTCAAAATATTCTATAACACTTCTAATTACATTATTAACAACCTCAGATTGATTAAAACTCTTATCCACAAATATGTCTAGATCTAAACCTAAGTTTATTACTTTACCATCTGTTATTTCTACATAATCATTTATCATTCTATAATCTGCCAACCAAGTTGATAGATTTTGTTTTAATGTACTTGAAGATACGTTGGTTAATTTGTTTTCGGCATTTAAACCTATAGTTGTTATAACTATTTTGTTAGAAATTTCTTCTACACTCCACCTAAAAGGTAGTCCATATTTACCTGGCATTCTCAATACTTGTGCCACATAATCTTTAGTAGTTGTAGCTCTATTTTGTGAAGCGAAATTATATTTAACTAAATTTCTAATTTCTTCTAATGAGGGTGAATTAGATCCCCCTACGGCGGGTATTGGGTTTGAAACTCTTAATGTCTTACTAACTCTTGAACTAATTGTAGAGTTTGGTCCATCTACCTCCAAACTAAAGTTACCTAAACTAGTTATTGCACCAGGACCTATATTAGAACCTGTACCACCACCGACTCTATACTTAACATACATAGTGTTACCTTCTTTAGGTATCTCACCTAAAGCAGTGGTGTTTATTAAATTACCGTAGTTATTAGCAATGTCTATAATAGGTGATGTTTCATTACCAGTACCACTACCAAAAGTAATTTTACAATATCCAGTGTCTGTGTATTCAGTTATAAATCTTTGGGTTACGTTTTTCCATTTGGCTGGTGTGATGGATTTATTATCACTAGTCCTAGAATTATCATCAACAAAAACTTTATCCTCTGCTAAAGAGTCTACTTGATACCACCTAAATTGAGGATTATTAAACACATCTAAATTTGGAATACCATCGGTTGGGTTTTCTAATGTTATAATACTATCAACCGATAAGACATTTGTTTGTGGTAACACTAATTGTAAAAATGGTTTAACATCTGACGGACTAATAGACTTACTGAAATAAGTTGTCTTACCGTTTACTACTAACTCTCTTTTAGTTAAAGTGTAGTTGACCAAATCACCATTACCATTAAAATTGGGTACTATTGTACGGTTGGGTATACCTCCAGCAGTAAATGGTGAATTGAAGTCTATATCTTCTAAATTTTCGAAAACCTGCCCCCCACCCAGTACTTGTGCATTACTCCTTAATACTGGTGTATATCTAGTGTCGTAACTATCACCGAAAACTGGTACTGTTACCTGAAAGTCTACTAATGTTACGGCTGGTCTTTGTCCAGGTATTTTAATACCCATTGTCCTAGCCATACTCAATAGTGACTTTCTTTCTTGAGCGTACTCTATTTGAGTTTCGTTATACATTCTATCGGTATGGTAAGATAACATGTCGGCAACTGCCGCATTTAACTCTATCATCATTGTACCAACTGAGGAATCACTAAAATCCGAAAATATTTCAGGATAATATTTTTTAATGAATGTAAATAACTCTGACCTAACGTCAGCGAAATTTCTAGCTAAGTAATTAATTTTTTTCTGTGCCATATTAAAGTTCTATCGTAACAAAATCTGTTTCAGTAAACGTACCGTTAGTTATTGTATATTCTAATTTAACTATAACTGAGTGGTCATTACCCTCTATTGGTAAAACCTCTAACCTATCTACTTTTAAATTAGGTATATATCTATCTATAGCTTTTTGTATCTCATCTCTAATATCATTTTGTACTGTTACGATATTGGGTTCAAAAAGATATTTTTTCAAATCAGTACCAAAGTCCGGTGAATATAATCTTTCTCCTTTATTGGTTAATAAAAGATGCATTAAGTTAGACTTTACAGCTCTCTTATTTTGTTTATTCATATCTATGAAGTAACCTTTTTGGGAATCGTAAAAAGGAAATCTAATATTAATGAATGATTCAGCCATAGTTTTTTTATTATAAATATCTAATAAATTAATTTATACAATAATTGACAAATGTAAATTTTAAGCATAAAAAACCCCCTACTAAGGGGGTTAATTTTATCCTTTGTCTTTTCTGATTTGATAAAGGGCTTCTAAAACTTGTTGTGTTAATGTTTTATCATTACCCCAACTCACTTTTTTACACATCTTCAACTCCGTTAGGTTGTATTTTTGTGATATCAACATCAACCTCACAAGCTCCACCAGCACAAGCTATTTCACCAGATAAATCAGTGTTATCTACAAGTTCGACAACTTTACTTAAATCTATATCGTTAAGTGATTTCATCATCTTTGTGTAAGTTTCTTCGTCACAATCTTCAAATGGTGCTTGTTGATAAGTACCTCCATTATAAGGTAGGACAGATAGTCCATTATAATGTTCACGGTTTTCCCACATCCAATCTCCAGCTAATTCCCAATCTTCCTCCTTTAAAGAAACAGTTGCAGATACATTGTGTGAGTTTTGCCCTGTTCTATGTCCTGGTTTAATCCATTCCTGTGAAACTCTTTTTACTCTCTCTAACAATTCAAAAGGAGATTCATGTCTAAGAATAGAACCTTCTGGTGCTTTTTGTGGAACTGAAATTACTGCCGTATCGTGTGGTCTGAAAATTTCATCTTCTACTAGTTCTGGGTGGTAGACTGAAAGATATGTGTATATAGCCTCATTCTTACCAACTCTAACTCTTCTGATATAATAATCGTTATGCCAAGCGTGAATACCTGAAGCCGTACCCAAAGTAAGAGATGTTGTGCCCGCTGGTTTCACAGTGGTTGTTCTAGCCGACTCATTAATACCAATTAAGTTAGCTACCCTAGTGTTTTCTTCTTTTACAATATTTGCTGCTAAACTCATGTCATAACCCAAGACAACACCTGAACCTATACCAGTCATAGACACACCAATAAGAGCGTCTTTTTCTGTAGTTCTTTTCCACACGTCTCTTAAGTAATGAAAATCTGTGTAACCAGCTTGTAATGTTCCAATAAAAGAAGCTGCTTTAACTCTATTATTGAAGTCTTCCTGTGACTCTATGTCGGATGCGTTAACCTCACATAGGTTACAAAATTGGAAAGGTCTTAGAGCAATTTCACAACATGGGTTTGTACCCCAATCTTTATCGTATGAAAAGTAAATTCCAGGTTCACCAGCTCCAGACAACTCAACTCTTTTCCATAAATCTAGGAAAAATTGTTTTGTAATTCTATTTCTTAATAGTACGGCTGAGTTATTAGCTCTACCTCTTTGTGGATTTAGTTCCCACCATGCTCCTGACTTACAAGAAATCATTTCATTGTCGTCAGCTGAGAATAAGGATATTAAAGCCGCTCTTCTAATACCTCCCGCTAGGACAGCGTCTGCGATGTGACAAACAATATCATGAACTTCTAATGTAGTCATTCTGTCCCTATCACTTTTGGAGTCTAGTACCTTTGTAATATGGTGAATACAATCTTTTAATGGTTGTGGTCCTGGTGCTTTACCACCAGATGTTACTAACAGAGCTCCTTTAGCTCTAATGTCAGAAAAATCAAATATTGGTGTGGATGAAGTAACTCCAAAGTAAGATTTCATTAATACTTTAATAGCGTCAGCCCAACCTTCTATAGAATCACTGATTAAGTATCTCCTAGTTCTATTTGGGTTTGGTTTTCTTATTTCTGGTAACTTTTCAACGTGATGTTTCTGTACAGAATAACCTACTCCAGTTCCACCCAACAATAAAAACATTGTCTCAGAGAATGAATCTATGTGGTCAATTGGTAGGTAAGCACAGTTATAGACCCTATTTGGTGATATTTCAATAGGTTTGCCTCCGAACTGTAAAGACCTCATGGAGGGTAATACTTTTTTATCATAAACGTATTTGTAAACCTCTTCGATTTCTTTTTTTAATTTAGGGTATTTCTTTTGATGCATTTTTTTATTTCTAGTTACTAACTCTTCCCAAGTCTCCCTTCTTTGTTTTTTTGGTAGAAATTTAGCGTATTTCATGTAGACAGTTATGTCTGATAGAATTTGTTTAGATAATTCCATTTTTTTAATTAATTTTTAATTTTAGTTATTGATTTTGATCAGACTCGATATCTTTATTTTCTCTTCTTTTTTTTGCCATTCTTAACCTTTCCCTAGTGTTTTCTTCTTTTCTTTCAACCACTTTTCTTTCATACCCTAAAAAAGTATCTGAACTTTCAGTGTCTATATAAACCCTACCGTTATCAAATGTACAATCTTCAAAGATAACACCATCTTTACCAAATCTAGATTTTAAAACCGCTATAGTTGCTCTATTACCCTCTTTCTGTGAGAGTGTCCTAGCGATTGACATTATAAAATGTCCTATTTGAGCCTTTTTTATGGAGCCACCCATTTGGTCACCAGTAACCACATCTGCTGAAACTGAACTTCTATTTCCTTGTACCGCTGTCCAACCCACTAAGTTGTACTCAACTAACATAGATTCAAAAGCTCTCATAACATTACCTTCACCTGACCATTCATCATTATATCTCCTAGTAGATTCAACACAATCGATATAATCCAATACTACCATGTCTGGTTTAAAACCAGTAGATATTAGATGTCTGATATATGATTTAATATGATTAACAGTAACACCTTCTGAAGTAAACTTTTTTATAATCAAATCGTTTTCAACCCCATCAGTTTTTTCTTGAATCACACTTATCACAGTTTCTTGTTCATCAGATAAATTATTTAATTCAATGCCACTCCAACATGAGGCATGTTTTCTTTTGATTACATCTGGCATGTCCTCAAAAACAATTTGTAAAACATTGTAACCTACATTATAAGCTGAATTAGCAATTTTAGTAAGTATCGTTGTCTTACCAACCCCATATGGAGCTAATACAACACCAAGTTCTCCTCTAGACAAACCACCATCGGTTAATTCATCAATACCACTTATTCCCGTGGGAATTGGGTGTCTAAAGTCTTCTTCTAAAACTGTATCCCATCCTTCACTAATAGAGGTACCATCATCTTTTTCCGCTCCCACCGATAGAGCCTCTTTCATGATTTCAGCACACTCCTCATATCTACCAAACTCACCATTGTCAATTATAGTAGATATTTTATCATTAGCTTTCTTTAGTTCTTGTTGTCTACAAAAGTTTAGGGACTCTATTTGAACGTACTCCCAATCTTCTACTTCCAACTTTCTAATTTCTTTGGTTATCTCAAAGACATAGTCTTGTGTTATTTTATCTTTAATTTCAACCTTTAAAATTGTCTCTAAAGTATCCCATGTGGGTATTTTTTCAAATCTCTCAAAATAATCTTTTACCGTAGCCATTACAAGTCTAAAATATTCATTGTCGAAATAACTGGTATCTAAAATATCAATTATTCTATCAGCGAATTTTTTATTTGCTGGGTGTAGTACTTGATTTATGAGTTCCGTTTGAAATTTATAACCTAGGTACTTTAATGTAACTTTTTTATCACTCATTATGTAAACTATTTAATAATAAATAATCAATTTAAATTGATTGAACTATATTCCACATTTATATTTTCGTTAGATAGTGTTTCAGTGATTATAGATATGATCTTTGGTATCATTTTTCTAATATCTACTGAATATCTTATTCTTTGTTGATACAGATTTCCAGTAAATTGTCTAGTAGCAACCACTCTATCATCGACCTTTATTTCCAAATCGAAAATATCCTCATTCTCAAAAATGTCTTCCCTAACTATTTCTTCCTCAGTTTGTTTTTTGTAGGGGTTATAAGACCTCCAAAGATAGTCTCTAGACTTTTTCTTTAAGTCACTATTAATCAAATCTACAACGTCTGTCACACAATAACACATATCTATAGAATTAATAGATTTTTTATTAAATCTTTTTACATTGAAATACCTTTGGCATATAATGTTTTTATTGATATATAAAATAAATTCACACTTCTTCATTTTTCTTATTTTTTAATTATTTTTTTTTTAAATTTTGTTTTTTCTTTTTTGGATAATCTTATAAATGGTTCCATAAAATTTAAATAACCATTCTCACCACCAGGTAAGACATTTATAACACCATCCTCTATCATCATTTTAAGAACATTTTTATATTCTCTACCACTAGGGTCTAACGGTAAGTCTATTAAATTTTTAACTGATTGTCTAGCTTCTTTTGGTAATAAAGGTTCATTTAGATCAACTATTTTTTTATTGATGTCATAAAATGAGTCTTTTTGACTCCCCTTGGTTTTTCCATTTAAAATGTTATCTATTACTTTCAATGGTTTATTACCTCTAGATTCTTGTATAACCTTACTTTGTTCAAATATTTCCTCTAAAGTAAGTTTACGTTTTTTTAATTCTGGAAAATGAGTTAAAAGAGTATTCTCTGTTACCCCATCAATGCCTTTTATATTATCTGTTGAACAACCTTCTATTATTTTTATTAATCCAGCATTTTGGTAGTGGTGTTGAAAATACCAATTATAGTTACCTATACCTACCTCTGTTTTTTTATCAGCTAAATATATTGTCACATTTTCGTTTATGAGTTGACACATGTCTCTATCACTAGTATAAATCATCACATCCTCTCTTTTAAGTCTGTTTAAACAATAATAAGCTATTAAATCATCAGATTCTACATCTGGATGTTCGTATTGTCTGATAAAAAGATCTTCTGCGTATTGTTTAACCCTTAACTTCTGTAACTCATATTCTTTATCAAAGAATCTAGGTCTATTTTCTTTATACTCTGGGTAGTGGTCAAGTCTTAATGTACCACCTCTTTCTCCATCCCATGTGATAACTAACTTATCTATCTTATGTTCTATAACTATTTTTCGTAGGATACTATAAAAAGCTGATATGCCTCCTATGTGTTTGTCTTTATGGTAAACGTTCTTAGCTCCGTTGTATGAACGTTTCATAAGAACGTTACCATCGACAATAAGTGTTTTTGTACTCTTAGGTTTACCTTTAGGCTTCTTGAGACCCATGTTGGCTAAAATTAAAAGGTCCAACAATCTGTTCTCTCGCAATATCCTCTTCAGTTAACTGTAACACACCCAATTCAATTAATAAATTTTTAGCCTCTTCGGTTATGTGTTCCCCATTGATAAATCTTTCCGTTGTCATTTGAATCACATAGTAAGCATTCATCTGTGTCCTGCCGTCATCAACCAAAGCGTTTTTATTTAATTCTAACAATCTATTATAATCTATTCTCATTGTGTATATTAAGCTAAACCTTGAATATTATCTTTCACTAATTCTGTTTCGAATGAGGTATCGTTCTCATCCAATTCTTCTAAACCACTTTTGATAAACATATCCATCCAATAATCAGCGTACTCTTCTTTGTAAGAAGTTTCAGCCGCTTTATTATCCTCAATGAAATCATGTGGCGTTACAATTACTTTACCATCTTGATATCCTATACCATTAACATGGTTTTTTAAGATAGATATCTTTGACCTTGTAGCGTAATTGATTTTTCTACCACCTTTAACTGCGTTTAATTTATTAGTACCAGCGTTCTTTTGGTTTCCAAATAAGAAAATAAGTGTACTATTTAAGAAAATAGCTTCTCCACCTTTCATCTTAATTTTAGGTTGTCCAAAAGGGTTATCTGGTAACTCAACCCATGGTTGATTAACAAACACAATTGTGTTGGTGTAAGGTGATGTTTCTTTTCTAGAACCTGTGATTCTACCATTTAGACCCATACCAATTTTATCAGCTAGTACTGATGCGTTATGCATCTTACCACCTTTTCCATCGAAAGTCATTTTACAAGGAATTGACCCAACAGAATCCCAAAGAAAACAAATATCTTTTTGGATTTCTTTCTCTTGTGCGTCTAACACCTCATTGATATAATCAGTGATTTGTTCTATGTAATCAAAATCATCTTTAAATAAAAAGAATCCTTTCCAATCACCTGGTGAAACTTCTTCACACTCAAAGCCCATTAACTTAGCGTGAGAGAAACTCCATTTTTTTTCTGTTATAATAAAAACAGGTAAAATATCATTTTTTTGACACCACATAGCTGCTTTAATAAGAGCTGTGGTTTTACCTGTGTCTGAATGCCCTAAAAAGACATTCAAATGACCTATGGCTGGACCAGGTACTCCAGTAGCTTTTTGGAATACCTCGCCTAAGTCAATAAATCTATCTTTCTTATATTTTGTCTTACTACTGAATTTATCAGATAAGGCTTCAATATCGAAAGTTTTTTTCTTAATTGCTGCTTTTTTAGCCATTTAATATAATTTTTAGAATGGTTGTTCGTCATCATTAGATGATGTACTAAACATCTCTTCTTCTGTGTTTGTATTCGTGTTCGTGTTTGTAGTAGAACTTCTCATAGATGTTTCAGACTCTCCATCATCACCCTTAGCGACAAACTTGTTTAAAGACTTGTCCCACTGTGGTGTTTCACCATCCGCAATAAGTTGTACATAATCTAATGGTTGTGCTTTGTAGACATCTTTCCAAGTAGTCTCGTCAGTCATCCAAGTTTTAGCCTTTTCAGATTTAGGATCAGTTAAAACATCAACATCTTCAGCCATAATAGAAGTTATTTTAGAATAACCTTTATTATCTCTACCTAAAATTAAAGTAAGGTCTCTACCTTCTCTAGGGTCGGTAATGTCACCTCTTTTTGTAAATAAAGGAATTATTTTGTCTAAAGCTCCCTCTCCTTTATAATTGTGAGGAAATCTCCAAAATTTAACACCATCATCTTCCTTATCCCTATCAATAACTCTAGCTATGTAGTATTTTTTAGCTGAATATTGAGTGGCTAATTCTTTATCTGCTTTGTTACCAGTCTCTTTCCAAGACTTAAATAACTCATCAGCAACTTCACACAAAGGACAGTGTTCACCATCATTGTATTTTCTACAATAAATTTTTCTCCATTTACCATTTACCTTTACTGAATGCCAGTGACCTTCATCAAAAGGTGTATTCTCTTCTTTAATAACTGGGTGAACAGATTTTTTGGGTGGCATAATTCTAATGGTAGATTCACCATTATCAACACCTTCTTCTAATCTTACAGCAAAATATTTGCTCCAATCTTGTTCGTATGAACTACCACCGGAGTTACCACCAGTTTTATTCTTTTCATACTGTTTCGCAATCGCATCGAGTACACTCATAATTTTCTTTTTTTTTATTTATAATTTATTTAATTGTTCTAATTATAAGATAAATAAAGTTTAATGTAAAGCCATAAAAACAAAAAATGGGGACAAATTAATTATCCCCATTTATATATGTAATAATGTTTTATATTTAGTTACTTTCTGGACTAAAAGATTTTTCAATGTCGTTATCATTGAAGTTTTCTATATCTTCTGGCTTTATAACATATTCTTTTTCTTCACCGTTAGATATTTCTTCACCACCAGATATTCTATAATTTTTATCTTTAGAAGCTTTTTCTTCCCAATAATCAGTCAATTTCATATTGAAGGGGTAACTATCTAAAGACCTCAGTTCTAATTTTTCTTCTGGTGTTTTAACTTCTTGTTCTAATTTATTTATTTTGGTAGCTATTGTATCCATTTTAGATAAACTAGATTCTAGGTTATTTAACTTATCTGTTAATGATTGTAAAAATTCAGTATTTTTTTCACCTACTGTTACCGCTTTCTGTGCTAAATCTTTAGCTTCTTCTGATTTACCAACTATCGCTGTAACATCAATCTCTTCAACCTCACCTTCGTCTTCTAACTCATCAGAAGCAGTAAATTCATCTGCAGTACCGAATTCATCTTCTACTGGTTCTTCTTCAGCTGGTTCTTCTTCAGCTGGCATTTCTTCAGATGATGTTTCTTCTCCCTCTGGTGAACCTTCATCACCGAAATCAAAATCGGAATCATTTATTTCTTCTTCTTCAGCTGGTGCTTCTTCACCTTCTGGTTCTTCTTCTGATAAATAAGTTCTTCTAGTTTTAGCTTCAGATAATACATTACCCTTTAATGGGTTGTAGTCTATAAGATTATTAAATCTTTCTAAATCTTCATTTAAATTGCTCTTTTTCATTTTATCTTGTGTATTCACTTAATAGTTGTCTACCATCATTGGTGATGATTTTTTTATGTTCTCTCTGAACTAACTCATCGTTATCTTTTATTAAACACTCATCACCTTCACAACTTGTGTTTTTATCCAAAAAGTTGTTTAGATTATTATTAAGTTCTTTTTCTTTATTTTTATTAGTGTTTTCCATAACTAGTTTTTCTTATAAATATGCCCTTATTCTATAATCTTTCTTTTTATATCCAAAATCTCTAATTCGTTATTTTTCAATAATATCATCTTATCAGAATATTTTGACCAATCAACCTCATGACTTTTATAGTCTATGTTACCAGGTGTTAAATTAAAATCGATTTCTATCAACCTATTTAAAGCGTTGATAGTGAAAAAGGTTTTGCCTTTTTTATGTATTTGTAGTGTTCTTCTAAATTCTTTTCTAATATCTATTCTTTCACCTATATTTAAATATATTTTGAAGGTTAGTATTAGATCTTCTCCCGATGTTTCAAAAATAAAAACACTCTCTCTTTTTATGGAGTGCCTTTTTTCTAACATGTTTAAAAAGTTTTCTAGATAGGAAGGATTAACAAACGTTGTTAATAATATTATTTTTTTCTGCATCTATCAGATATGGTATATATTTTATTTCCAAGTTATTATCAGTCACTTCTAAAGGTCTGATACTTATTTTACTCGTAATTTCATCAATTATGTTCCAGTTCATAAAATCTAAAAAACCTAAATCTAAATGATAAACTGTTTTATTTTTATAAAAATAGATTTTTTCTTTATATAAATATCCAATAAAATCGATAAGTTTGTCTAAAATAAAAGAGAGTACTTCTTCTTTGGTGTTGTGGTCTAATGGGTTTATATTATAGAATTTTATCTCACTTTTAATCTTATTAAAAACAATACTTTTAAATTCTTCTAATGATTCTTGAAAAACTTTTCTTTTTTCTGTGGGTAAAAAAGTCCAATAAGTTCTTTCATCTATTTTATGATTTAAAATTGAAGCCCCATTTTCTTTAGCTAAATCCCAACCTATGTAAACTGTGATAAACCCATTTTCAAAAGAAAAGTTAGAATCTAGATACTTTTCAACAACATCTCTATTATTTGTTATAACTTTTATCATATCAACAAAGATAGACAAATTAATTAATTAATTCAATATTGGTAGGTTATATATTACCAGTGTTAGCAATCTCAAAATGTTGTCCATCTATTTGGTCTGTCCAAGCTCCACCCCATCTATTAAAACCATTTTCTTTAAATATTTGTACTATTTTAGATTTTTTACCTGCCGCGTTGGGTCCTGTTGTAGTTATTTCTTCACCATTTGGTATCCATTTTTTATCTACCACATTCATTGTCTTGGTAACTGAGTTAAAGGCTACTGGGTATGAACTACCAAATAACCCAAAAGTGGGTGGTATTGTATTTTTCCAATAAGATTCAACAGTTTTATAAGGTGTTTTAGATGGTGTTAATTCACTATATGGTCCTGGTGATACCCCTTGGGACTTATCGTTGTTGATATACCCTGGTTTAAAGTATGGATTAAATAGTGGGTTTAAATCTAAAACTGGTTTTGTACCATGTGGACTTATACCGTTTCCACCCGTTATTGCTCTATAGTTAAAACTATTCGTTATGTTTTTATTCATTAAGTCTTCGTCATTCCAATTATATTTAACTGGTAGATCACATTTTTCTATTGGGTACTCTATTTGTTTGAGTTTTTTAAATATATTTTTCATTTTCTCTTCCGCAACTTTATAAGTAACTAATTGTCCCCTACACTCTTGTCCTAAATGATTTTTATATTCAACATTCAATAGAACTAATTTGTCTATCGTACTTTGTGGTATTGCTCCAGCTGGTGGTGGGTAGTTAGCTGTGTAAGGACCCTCTATACCTAATGCCTCATTTAAGTTTTTAACATTAGAATGTACTATAATACTATTTTCAGTTACGGTTTCAGTATCATCATTTGTCACCGCCGTATTTGATGATTCACAAGTTTGGTAGGCTTGATTAGCAAAGGTTGTTCTTTTTACTATTTCTTTTTCGTCTTGAACTGCTGGTCTTTCATAACATCCCATAAAATAAACTGTAGCTTCTCTTACTGTTTTTGTTTTTTTAAACCCTTCCAAACCACCACATTTATCTATGCCCAGTTCTGTAGCTATATTACCGTATTTATCTTTTTGTATCGCTAACTTACCACTTGATTGTATGAACTCAACCAAATACTTATAATTGATATCCATATCAGCTGGTGTTTTATTTAGGTCAACACCTACCGCTTTCGCACTAGCAATAAAATCTTCTTTTAATTTAGGGAAGGTCCATTGAGCCCAACCATATCCACCTTTTCCAGATTGGTCAATAGTGCCCGTTTTAGTACCAGCTCCTTGTATTCTATCTGGTATTAATCCTGACTCACCTTGTAGATTACCAACAACACCTGCTGCTTGCTGTTTTGTTAAACCTAAATCTTCTATTAAACCTTTACCAGTATCGTTAGGTCCATATTTAAATGGTCCATTTAATATTCTACAAGCTATTTGGTCTACTGTTTGGCCTTCTTGAGCGTCATCTTCCCTTTCTTCTTGAGCTACTAAGACATCATCTATGTCATATTCATTTTGTGCGGCACCATACTCTACACCAGCAGATTTTAATTCTTCCCCTAAAGCATCAATACTATCTTGTTGGTAAAGTCCACCGTCCACTATTGTTTGACCTGCCTTATTACCTTTTCCTCTGGTGATTGGCCATTCAGTAACGATAATTGGGTCATCGTCAGCGTCTTCCTTGTTCCATCCCCTTGTTTTTAGGTCTCTAACTAATTTGTCCCATGGAAACCCTATACCAGGGTCTGCTTTACCAGCGTTGGTAAAGTTGTGTCCAGTAATCCACTGCATTCTGGGGAACTTAACTTTCATCATTAATATAGAATCTACTAAAGATTCCCATTGGCCTTTTGGTTTGAATACCCTACCCCTAGAAGATACTACGTCATATGGGTCTGTTGCTTCAGTATCGGAACAACTAGCAATACCCTCTTTGTTCTTTTTAGTACCTTTCGGACAAAAAGGTACTGTTTTACTTTCTGTCTGCCAATCTTCCCAAGTTCTTAAATAACCATTATTTATTGATCTTTCAGTACCTCCTTCAATACCACCTACATAAGAAATACCTAAAGATTTAGAGTTCATTCCTCTATGACAAGCTACTGTGTCACTAACACAACCAGCGTGGGCACCTTTTTTATCTAGATTGGTGATTTGATAAGCCTTACCATCCTCACCTATTAATATACTATAGGCTAAACCTCTATTAGCTAAGACAGTAGTTGTTTGTTTTAAAGTCCAACCAGCGGTCCAATGTATTTGAATACCTTTAGGCCCTCTTTCTTCACTACCTGAATATTTAGGCCAATCTCCAGCCATCCAGTTCTTACCATTTATTCTAGTAACTTCATTATAAAAAGAACCATCTTTTATTTGTTTAACATCTATTACATTTCCATTTGCATCTGTATATTTTCTAGAATCACCTTTTGTGAGTACTTGATTCAAATTAAAACCTCTAGCTACTAAACCTTCCCTTATTTTCTTGGTTATATTTTTTGTGTTACCTTGCTCGTCTGTTACAGTGGTTGTCGCTATTTCTATTGGACTATATAAACCACTAACTGATTTCATACCTGTTGTTGAACTTGATGAGGAACTATAACTATAATTACTAGCTTTGTTAGAATTACTACCAGTACCCTTTAAAGATTTTCTTTTAGCTCCCTCTTTAGAAGGTTTAATGTTAAATGTAGAAATAAAGTCTTCTACTATTGGTACTGTTGCGTGACTCATTCTTACCCCCTCAAAACTAGTTTTCATGTGATTAGGTCTAATATTATGAGAAACTTTAGTTATAAGATAACTACCAAAGAACATCGGTACGTTTTCTAATTGAAAATATTGGAATGGTTGAATCATCGCATTACCCAATGACTCTACTTTAGCGGTATAACTTCTATTTAAGAATATTTGATATAGGTCTTGTCCTTTAGCGATAAAACCACCAGCACCACCATTGGAAGCTCTTTCAGCTATTGCTTGTGTTGCTACAATACTTTCATTAGTATCCTTAAATTCTAACTGGTCTAAATTTATCCCAGTGAAGTGACTTTGATTTTCCGCTCCAAACCTTACTTTGAAAGCTGTAATACCTTTTGAGGTGGAATTACTATTAGTTAGGGTATTGTCTGGATTAGTAGTACTAACAAAATCTGGTGGAGCTGGTTTTGAGTTTGGAAATGGGCTCATTAAGAATCCATCATCTGACTGATCTTTTTTACCGTTGATATTTAGTTCTGTTAAGCACCCTGGTTGGTTATCATCATTTTTTAATTTTAGTTGTCTAGAAACACCACCTATATACATAGAGTACCACATTGGTGAGCCTAACTTACTATCTATATCACTAAATGTTCCTTGGTCTGATATAGGTCTAAACATGTTGTTAGCTTGTTCAGCCACAAAGTTAGGAAATTCAGTATTTCTATCGACATTAGTTTTAGTTAAACCAGCACTTAAATCTACGTAACCAGGTAAAGGTAAAAATATAAAATTACTACTACTTAAAACATCTGATGAAATTTCGAAAATACTATTTTGTGTATTTTGGAAAAGGTTGTTCACTGTTTCTAATTTAACTAAAGCTACGTCCCCAATGTCAGCATTCACTCTATTAACAAAAACAAAATGATCGATAAATAATCTATTCCTACCTATTGGGTTGTAAAACATTCTTGTTTTATCTTCACCCTTTCCACTTGATTGTCCCGCGGCAGAACCTGAAATATATTTATCATATAATGTTTTAAGTGACCTATAAATAGATAGTCTAATATCATCATCTTGTCCAGCACCTAATACTTCACCTTGTATTTCGTTCATATAATCATCTTTTAAAGACTGCTCGAAAGCTCCTTTTATTTCTGGTGACGACAATTCTTTGACGAACCCCTTTAAGAAGGCAAACATTTCTCTTTTATTAAAGGTAAAATAATCATGTGTGGTTTCTACCATTTCGCCATCTATTTCCTGTAGTGGAAACTCACCACTAAAAGTTCTAGGGGTGGTAGATGTTACAAAATAATAAGATCCAAACAAAGAGTTATATACATCATTTAACTTTGAATTTGCTGGTAATCCTTTGGAATCAAATGATTTAGTTCTTTGTTCAATAAAAGGGTATATTTCAGGAGTATCTCCTTTATTAAAATCTCTTGTTATTTGGGTTTGGAATTTACTGTATTTTCGTAATTGATTTATTGGTATTGTTGCCTTATTAATTTCGAATAAATTATAAAAATCTAATAGTGGTTGAGGGATTAAAGGCATTTTATCTTTGGTTAAATCTAAACCATCACCATAAGCTTCTCTTATCTTATTTGTACTTAACCTCAATACTGATGGAGCGTCAGTTCCAACTGTCCCTATCTCCTCAAAAGCTGTTGGGTATATGATTTCATTTTTAAAAACACCGAATTTATTATTATTCTCGTATCTTGGGAAGTTTAATGGGTCTATAGTTTGTAATGCGTAATCAAAATTATCGGTTGATTCGTTTGGGTCTACCCAATTATTCATGTCACCCACATAATCTTCAAACTCTTTTATAAATATTTTTTTAACTTCTGTGGGCATAAACCATATTTCTGGTCCCATAGGTAGGTAACCCCTTAGATACCCCCTATAAGAACTTCTTCTTTGTATCCTTCTTGTTAAAGAATCTTTATAAGTATCTTGGTCTATTTCTGGGTCATTTAATAAAGTAAGCTCACTTTTTACTAAATCTACTGTATCTACTGCATCGTCATTATCACCATAAGCATAAGCTGTCTCTAAATTTAATAAAGTCTTTTCCCCCGAAGTTAAACCTTCTAATGTTAACTTTAAAGCTCTAGATTTAGTGGCTTTAATAGTTACACCATCAAAATCGGAGGAACCAACTGCTCTTACTTTACCCGACTTGTAAACCACATAAGATCCATCTGTAAATACTTTATAATATCCACTATATTTATGGTAACCCGACCTCACCGTCTCTGAACTACCATTTGGAGAGCCATCACTTTCAATCCAATCAATACCCCAAGAATTGTCTCGCCATATATTCAATTGTGCTTCTATACTTCTATCACCAATATAAGTATTACCCCCAGGGACTGATACACCATTTGGCATTTTTATATTTGAGCTTTTACCAATGTATCTTTTTTGATCAAATTCATTGGTTAATTTTCTAGAACCACTAACTGGGGTATATCCTTGTATTTCTAATACTCTTGGGGTTACTAATTTCCACTTGTTTTCACTATCTTGTGTTATATTTACTTCACCTTCTGTTATAGGCCATTCCTTATACCCTGTACCAGCTTCATACAAAACATCTCCGTCTGAATCTAGTAAATCTTGGGTTAGAAAGTAGGGTGTATCTGTTTCACCTTTTTTTAGTAGTTCACCCGTTCTATTGGCGTATAAATCAAAAGTAGCCTTACCTTCGTAAGTTCTATATATAACGGTTTTTTCAGTACCAATAACCTCCTCTATATTAATTACTGAAGCTTTTATTAACTGACCCTCAACCTGCCTAATGAATACACCATTTTCTGTAATATTTAACAATTCCATTGGTGTATCTATAACCGTTTTAATAACATTTTGTGTACTCGGTACTTCAGCACCAGCTAATTTGGCGACAATTGCCTCCTCTTCACCATTAATCTGTGTGTTGATTCCTTCATTAGACTTATATAGATTACGAATTGTAGGAAAAGCTGAAGAACTTTCGTTGTAAGCTGCCACATCATCGGTTTGTTTCCATAATGAACTTCTACCATCATCCACTTGATCCATCCTAAAATAAGTCATAGTACTGAAATCAGCGATTTCAACACCAAAAGATGGATCTATAATTCTTTTAATAGTATCATTTTTTAGGTATATATCTTGTTCAAGTATACTATTATCTACGGTATTGAGTAGTGCACCATTAATAAATTCTCTACCCTCGAAAACTAAAGAGGTTAATCTAGTAAAACTTTCTTCAGTTCCAGCTAAATTAGGTATCTTTTTTAATATACTATCCATTGTCACAACAGCAGCTTCTAAAGCTTTCTTATCAGCTTTCTCTTTAACCTCATTTAATAATTCTTCAGCTTTTTTAACCTGTGATTGTCCTGCGGCTTCTGCAGCTTCGTCAGTTTGACCAGCTACCCTAGCATTATGTGCTGTATTATCTGCAGCTTCATTTGCCACAGCGTTCAATTCTGATTCTTGTGCTTTTAATACTTCTAAGATTTGTTGTTTAAATGCGTCTACCTGTTTTTGGGTGTTTCTAAACCTAAAATCTTGTGTGTTATACCTTAAAGCGTTCATGCCTGAATTAGCTAATATTGGAGTAAATATTCTGTATTGATTTTTAAATGGATTTTTAGCCTTTTTGTCAGCGAAAAAATCATAGGCTCCAATCATACCTAAATTAGGTACTGGCCACTCATCAGCTCTAGGGAAGGTCATGAATTTATTATTTCCAAATAAATAACCTCCGTTATTATCACCACTTGGATTGGATACTAGAGATATCTGTGGTGGTCTGACATTATGATTTGTTGGCCAAACAGAATCTAATGGATTTAATTCTGTGTTTATTGCATCCACATATTCTTCTGTGGTTATGGAACTGTTCTTATTTATTGATCTCAATAAAAATTGTTTAGTGTCTATACCTATACTGGTATTACTATATGCTAAATCAAGCTTGTTAGGTGTTATAGGGTAATTAACTGGGTCTAAACCATTTGTTATTTCTGGTGGTAAATTCCATTTATTATCATCAGATTCTAATAATCCTGACTCTCTCATTCTCCATAATACTGCTCCTAACATTAATACGGAATGTCTAGGCATTTGAGCGTTGAAAGATGCCATCCCAAAATAACCTTGGGGTCCTAAATTTTTATTAGTATTAGTGTATAAACCTGTCCATGGTTTGTGGAATTGGTTGGATAGGAATAAATAAGCTAAAGACCCTTTCCAAGCTTTAGTTTTATTATAACTAGTTAAGTTTGGGTCTACCGTTATATTACCTAAATCTATTTCTCCATCTGCACCAAAAGTTCCAGAGTTTGAATCTCTTGTGATACTAAAATCATCTTTGTTATGATTTGTTAATTGGTATTTTCTACCTAAATATTGATTTTTTCTATTTAGTTTTACTGACCAGTCAACGGAACTGCCATAGTAATTTTGTTGAGCGACTGGACTTAAAGTACCTTGGTCAACAAAACCATTATCACCATTTTCTACCTTATATATTTTATCTTCAGATGTTCCCAATGTACCAAAATAATTAAATTGAGACCCATTACCAGATGGAAAAAATTTAGAAGTAGTGTTGTAACTATCTAAGTCATTACCAATACCAACAAAAAGAGGTGCCTTACTGATAAACTTTGCTTGTCCACCACTATCACCATCACCTTTAAGTTTATTGGTTACAGAAGGTTGTCTATTATAGGTACTACCATCGTTTGCGTTATTAACAAAATCATCACCTTCTACTTCATTGAATACACCAGCCCCAAAGAATGAGTAATAAGTTTTATTATCACTCCAATAATTTGAACCTGATTGATTAGATGGCATATTGTGTCTCCACCACGGTGACTCAGTTATGGTAGCACCTTGATTAAAGAAATTTAAATTTTCTAGTTTTCTACTCATGGGTGCATTAAAGAATGGTGAAAGAGAAGCGTTTAAACCAAAACCAGAAGATACCTTTAATTTATCATTATTACCTTCAGCATTAGCAGATTCTTTTGCTTCTTCCACTTTAGTTATTTCACTGCTGGCCCAATTACTGTAAGATAATACGGATGCTCTATAATTCCTCCAATTTGGACTAGAATCCTCATCTTTACCTAAACTATCTCTTAATTTAGCCGACTCTGAGGTGTATGTTTCATATATTGGTGTATTTAAATTTAGTGTATTCCAAGTTATATTGGTGGTTCCTAAAGGGTTTAACCCAGATTTTTTAGCTCTTACATTTGTGGGTTTGTGGTTATCACCAGTAGTAGTAAGTGTGAATTCACTCGGTGTTTTCATGTATTTTCTAGTAAACTCACCACCTATTTTCAAAAATCTACCACCTATATTGTCAAAACTACTATAAGAAAAGTTATTATTAGGCCATACGTCCAAACTTAATAATTTATCCCTAATAGTATTATTTGTTTGTGTAAACGTGTTTATCATGGGTTCACCGAAATTGTCAACAGAACCATCTATACCAGCTCTAGAACCGTTTGTTAAAAAGGTGCCCTCTGTATTGAATAAACCTGTTCTGGCCATACCCTTAGAATACCTATGCATTAATGTTTGTGTACCTTCTCTTATATTAAAATCTCTAGCTAACAAACCATCCACGTATTGTGTGCTATTTTTACTAACATCTAACTTATTATCACCTTTAGGTTCTGACCCATAATATTTATTTAAATCTTCGAAAACACTAGACGTGATAAAAGTAGATTCTGGGTCGATACCGAAACCTCTTCTACCAGATGCATTTTTATACCAAAAATAGACAGGTGATTCCTTACCGAAATCCCAACCTGAACCAGCTATGTTGTCAAACCTAGTTAGCCTAACTAAGTCAGATCCTTTCATGTCATGAATATTAGGTAGAACTTTTATAGCACCACCCTTTTCTTTTGAAACTCTATTTATCGTAATTGGTTTGTTATATCTATATAATTGATTGTAGTAATTGTTGTCATATATGTCTGATGTGGTGATACCTAATTTCTCTATTATTTGTTTATGTAATTCCTTAACGTTATCTAGAGAACTGAGTAAATTACCAATTAAATTTTGATTACTTAAAGAGTTATACATATTGTGTGCCTCTAATTTACCTAGATACTCCCAATTTTTTGATAGTCTTTCGGTTAAACCGAGGCCTGCCCAAATTGCAAATTCTTTTTCTGGTATAAATTCTCTACCAACTTCAAAGTTGTTTTCTGAACTAGGTTTTGATTTTGAAACAGTGGTTTCGGAAGGGAACAGTAAAGTGTCTGTTTTTTGTATATCTTCCACTATTTCTTCACCGTAATTTTCAAACCAAGATTTCAGCGCCTCACTTTTATTTAATCCACTTATTTTAGAAGATTTTCCAGACTTACCCGTAGATGAAGTATTTTTTATATAATTTTCTAATTTTTGGTACTGATTGGGTGTTTCATCACCCCCAAATACATTTACTTGGGTATCACTACCCCAAACCATTCTAAACCCTTTTTGTGGAAAATTTAAATGTTGTTTTACTGTTTCTAATGTTTGTTTTTCAAAACGGTTGGCAACTCCAAATTCATTAATTATAGTAAGGTCTCCACTTATATCAGCATAACTTGTCCCAGAAACACCAAATAGATTAGGGTCAGCTAAACCAACTATTTCTACATTGTCTAAAGTTTCTTGGGTGTCTCCATATAAAAAGGCTTCAAGAGAACCAGATCCATACCCTAATAAGGTTATATCAAAAAATGAATCTATACCTGATGATAAGTCTATTTCTTCTGAAGTCAGCTTTCGGGTTGGGTTTCCTTTTGCTTTATAAAGTATTTCTACAACTATGTTTACTAGTTGTAGATAATTGTCAGTCTCAAGATAATTACTTAAAAACTCTGCTCTAGCAGATTTATTTTTACCCTTATAATCGTAACCAACATAATTAGTACATAATATAATCCACGCTTTGTCTCTAACATTTTTTGGTACCTGTGATATGTGATTTTCAATACTGTAACCTGGTTTTGTGGTATTCTTATCAACAAATATTATTACCATTTTTTTAGTGTAATAAAGTGGTTCTAGAACAACCACATTTTCATCGTTAGTAAAACTTTTTTTATTACCTAAATTACCCTCATATTTAAAACTTTTTTCAAATTTTGTTCTAAAATCTGTTTGGGTTATTTTAGGTATTTTGAAACTAATTACATGTGTACGTAATTCAGATGATGGTGTTAATTCTTCGTAAGTTAGGTTATTACTACTTTTAACCTCACCATCACCTTCCATTAAATAACCAATATTATTCCAATCATTGTTATAAGTATCTTCAGTTTCACTAGCTTCTCTAGATAAAGGTAAACCCATAGGACTTACGTAGTTTCCGAAGAATTTTCTATCATCTATATATGGGTAACCTTTGATACCACCTATTTTTTTATAGTTTTGGCTATAAGTTAGATTTGTATTAATGTTTAAATCTTCACCACCAAACTTTTTAGGTTTAAAATAATGTCCAGCACTAAAATAAGGTGTTAAAACGCCGTTATTTAATTTTTCTATACCTGGAAATATCTGATATTTTTTAGAGGGATTAAAGGATTTATTTAAGTTAAATTCTACGGGTTGTATAGCATATTTACCCCTTAATAATAGTGTTTCGTTAAAACTATTTTTAGCTGAAGCTATCACCGATGTATTTAAAAAATTAGAGTTAACACCTGTAACATTACTGTATAGTATAAATCTTTCACCCAAAGACCTTATGACAGCATCTTTTGAGTTTAGGTTATAATAACTATTATTAGCGTCTCTAGCACCTAGAGGTGTTTCCATGGCATTGACTGGGAAATAGTTATCTCTACCTGGTATACCATCATATGGATCTACTTCTGGATTAACTTCCTCTCCATCACCTTCTTGTAACTTTCTGTTCATTTCAGTGAGAGCTTTTAATAGGTTTTCTACGAATATTACTTCAGGCCAATTTTGGAACTTTGGGTTAGTTCCTGGGTAAACTTCTACTTCCGTTTCATCTCTAGTCCCACTTTGTCTTATTTCTGTATATGTAGGCCAAGCATAAACAATATCCGATACTGGAACGTCCTCCTCATTTTTAAACCTTATTTTATCAGAATCTTTGTTTTTTTGATGATATTGTTCTGCATCGTAAGACGTGGTCCTAAGTAGTTCTAAAAATAATTCTGTGTTAGCGATTAAAGTAGTAAAAAAACTTCTTATAGTGGGTACGAAACCTACGGAAGACTTTATTTTAGCATTAGCTAAATCTATAAATTCTTTTCTTTTAGTCTTTAAGTCCAAAGAAATTTCATCCAACTTATTATTCATTTCATTCTTTAGACCTTCTAAATCTAAACTTAACAAGTAAGTAGATGTTTTTTCTACTTTTGGGTTTGATATTATTGGTGTTAAAGATGAAGAACCAGAATCACCGACTAAATCATTATAAACAGCTATTGAGGTGGTTATCTTACCAACCGAACCAAAAAAATTACTATAAACGTCCAATAAATTATCAGTGTTTACACCAGTATCACCAACTGAACCATCACCATAGTAATATAAATTATTTACATTCTTACCACCCTTTTTTTTCCAAGACTCATCAAAATCTTTATCTATAAATTCATCAATATCATTTAATATCTCTTGGAACTTATCTAGGTTTTCTATGGTAAATAACTCAGATGAACTTTGTATTTCTGCAATAGGTCCTTTGTCTGAATTACCTTGGCCTTCTAGTTCTTGTAATTTTCTTACGTAATTATAAAGTGTTAATGGTGAGTTATCATCAGCACTTAAGGGTTCGAATTTATTCCTACCCTCATTAAAACCTCTTTCTTTATAATAATTTAAATAGTCTTGGTATATTGATGTTAGTATCTCATCTGACCCTTCTATATAGGGTACAGCTAAAACGTAAGCTAACATAATATCACCTAAGAAGGCGTAGTTAAAACCTATCATTTCAGCTTTAGAAACGTAATTACCAGTACTAGCATCAAAAGATGTTTTAAAGTCTTGGACCATCAACTGATATTTTATCGGACTACCATAATAACCTTTAAGTACTAACTCAAATACTGGGTACGGTTGGTGAAAGAAACTAGCATAAGGTGAACAAGATCCTTGTTCAAATAAAGTGGCTCCTCTTAAATCTACGAAATCTATACTTATTTTTGGTATAAAGTCTGCCTGTATATCCACATTTATATTAGTTATACCAAAAGTTTCATGATCTTTTTCAAATAACATATCTGATGAACCTATGTCGGTCCAATTAGTGGTTAAAAAACTAGTATTTTCTGGTGTAGCGTTTGCAGAACCTTCAGCGGCTTGGCCTGGAGCGTTTGACTTGGCTTTTATAAAAGTCAATTCATTCCATAACTCATCGTCTTTGTCTAATAATAAACTTTTGTTTTTTACTCTAGCTCTTAATGTCGCATACATGACTAGGTCTTCATTTTTAACACCTTCCTCATCTATTTGTGCGTTTGGGTTGATTAGTCTTATGTTACCATTCTCCTCACAACCAGAAACATTTTTAGCTAAGTCATTACAACCAAACTGTGTACTACTCTCTGCCATTTTGTAAAATATAATTATCTACTTTTTTTTGGTAGTCTTGTAAACTTTCCATTAATGGGAATGGTATCCTTAGTGAAACACCATCTGGAATATCAAACTCCAACCCACCATACTTTGGGTTGGCTAGTAATATTAACCACCCATAAAAGGGTGACCCATAAACGTCATTTGAAACTTTATCTAGTCTTTTGGTTTCTTTCCATTTTATATTTAAATCTGTTGGTTTTTTTGATAACTTTATAAAGGGTATAAAACTAAATTTATCCTTATTTTTAAAATTACCGTACCTATCAAAATAACTAGTTCCCATATCTTACTTAATTATTAGATAAATATCTCAAATGTAAACTTTTTTTACAAACTATTTAAGGTGTTGGGTTTGGTTGTGGTCCTATTAGGGTTGTGTCAACATAATCTTCACTATACAAGTCATATACTAAACTTTCTGTATACTCCTTAATCACTAAGTCACCAACGTTTTTAGTAGGGTCTATTCCTTGTGTTTCTTCTGTAACTTCTCTAGCATATATCCAAGTAATGTCTAATTTGTAATTACCATTTTCAAAACCATCTAAATCAAACCAATCTAAGTAGTATCTTTGAACTTCAAAAGTTAATACCATTGCTACGTCTGTAGTGATAACCGTATTATCAGTATATGGTTTACCTAAACTTTCGATTGATGATGTGGTGGATACAATATAAGCCTTATCTTGTAGAGTTTTAACTTCACCATCTGGATAAGTCATTTTAAGCTCAACTCTTGGGGATACATACCAACCTTGTTTTCTACCCTCGTTAGTTATACCGAATGTTATTGTATCTAATAAAATACCACCAGACCCATCTGGGTATTTTGCTTTTATATTGGATTCATTAATATTAACTTGTGGGTTTATATTACCTGTTAAAACTTCTTCACCCAATGGTAGTTCCACCACTTCTTTGTACTGAACTCTATAAAACAAATCTGACCTTAACTCTATTAGTGGTGTGGTTGAACCTGGATACATATTAGATATTTCTTCTTGGTCAGATTCAGTCCCCATAAATCCACCAGCGTAAAAAACACTAGTTGTTGGGTCTACACCCTCAACTTCAACCTCACCAGTGGTACCCATTAATAACGCTTCATCTATTGGTTTATTTGGTTGATTAGGGTCTATTAAAATATTAGTTTTTATTTTTTGTTCTTCTGGTATTGAAGCTCCTTTAGGTGATATCCCTAAATCATTAAAATAGAATGTTGCTTTAATTTCTTCATCTTCATTTTTATCACCTTTATCTTTATCGTCTGTTTTAACATTACTTTGTTGACCACCCGTATCTTTACCATAGAATTCTAAGGAGGCTTGGTCTTGTGTTTTGAAAGCCCCAAATCCTATATTTTGATTATTCAACTCTATTTTATTAGCATCTTCCTCTAGTTTTTCTTCCATCGTACTGAAAGCACTTCTATTAGCTATATTACCATCATAATATCTTCTAGGGTTATAAACAGAAGTATTGGCGAAAAAGTTAAAAGATACTGCGTTTTGTAATCTATTTATTGGTCCGTCTAAACTAGAGCCCCCCACCATACTAAAGTTTAAATCTACTTTGGCAATCATAGGTTGTACACCAACACCTTCAGGGTTCATATCCCATTGTAGTGGTTCGTAATTTATGTTTAATGAATCTGGTATTATTTTAGTGTAATAAAAATCACCTATTCTTAGTACTAAAACGGGTGGTTTACCAAAAGCCATGTTTTGTGTAATATTGTTTGAGTCTCTTAAACTTGGCCCTTGTCTCATACATTGTTGTAAGAAAGTTAACCTACTATTTAACCCCTCTGGTGTGATAGAATGAAAAGCTGGATGAAAAAATTTAACTTTTTCTTCTATAGTTTCATATAAAAAAGGATCTGATACTTTTATTTTTTCAAAGTATTCACACTCCCTAAATAATTTTTGAACTACTCTCTTAACAACTTTTTCAGTGATAATAGGGTTTTCACTAATTTCATCATCGTTTACGTTTTCAGAGACACCACCATCTGCCGCTCTTCTAGCTATCTCTTCAGTTGTTCGAATCTGGTCTTCTACAGCTTTTTGTTTCAATAAAGCTTCAGTAGTTGGTAGTTCTATTATTTCACCGTATTTTGTCATTATAGTTTTTGTACCAGCCGAAGTAACAACTTCTTTTTCGTACTCTTGGTTTTTATTTTTCTTTTTTTCTAACCTTCTTTGTTTTCTAGTTTTTTTAGGTTCTTCACGGTATTCCATGACTGGTAATCCATCTTGTAACAAGTCACCGTTTGGTGAGAAGGTGATGGAATCGGAAGGAAAATCTATCGCGTCTGGTATCAAGATGGTTTTGGGTGTTCCTGGTGGTTCTGGTCCTATTCTTTCTGGTAAGGGTTGAATTGGTAATCTAGTTAATTCTAATTCAGAAGATAAAGATGGGTCATCTTCAACTTTTGTATTTTGTGCAACATACTCATGGTTTCTAAATAAAGTTACCACTACTTTTCTATCTTCTTTAGCTTTATTAGATAGAGTACCCACGGATATTACTGTACCGTCTAATTGTTCACTTTCCAAAGGCAACCCATCTTCATCAACTTGGGCCGCGTAATCCTCACTTTTAGCAACTGTAATCCATCTCCCTAATTTAGATAGTTCTTCCTCAGTTATATTTTCAGATTTAGGCGTACCAATATCTTTGATTGACCCCACGTAAGGGTAGTAACCGTATTTTCTACCAACCGAAAAACATTCTGCACATTTCCTAGAATCCATACCTAGTTCAGCATCTTTTTGTTTTCGATAAGAAGTTCTTTTATCATCGGTACCATCAGTACACTTATAACCAAAATGTGCCTTTTTAAAGTTTTCAGGTATATATGTATAACCAGAACCACCAGTTTCACCTCTTTCTTTTACGGCTTTAGCCATATACTCATAAACACGTTGTACCCTATCTATGGATAACATTTGATTATATGTGTCGGTTGAAGCGGCACTACAGAAACCCTCTAATTTAATAGACCATTCTTGACCGTCTTCTGTTGCTAAAAAGTCTATTAAAGCATCTATACCCTTACTCTCATCACCTTCCGTTGTAAACCAACGATTTTCATTCAACATTAAATAATCACCTGTTTTAGTTTTAGATATTTGATTCTTTCCAACACCATCACTACTAAATTTACCCGTATCATAATTTACGGCAATTTCTTTCTCGATAGTTCTACCCACACCAGGTCTACCTTTAGCACTACCATCTCCTGGTCCAGCATTCCTAAAATAAAAACTTAACTTTTTAACGGGTGGTTCTTTTTTTATTACTGGAGTTGGTGTAATAACTTCATCTTCATCATCATCTTCATCCTCATCTTCGATTACTGGTATTTCTATCCTTAAAATTTCTTCTTTTATTTCTTCATAAAATTTAGTAACATCTACACCACATCCAGCAAAAAATTCTAATATTTTACCCTCTAATGGACTTTTTAGTTTATTTAAAACGGATGGGTGATCTGTAATTATAGACCAACTTAAAGTACCTTTTCTTTCTGTATGATTATATGTGTAGACTGGTTCAGCTCTACCCAAGAATACGGTTGAGTCCCAATTAGCCGTTGTATTATCTGTAAAGTTAATATCATAAGGTGGGAACCACATTATTCTACCACCATTTGGGCCTATTTCACAAGTTTCTAATGCTATTTTTTCTGTTGCATCAGCCCAAGCTAAATTTTCTATGGAGAACATATATCTTTTAACATCATTACCAGAGTTAAATATTCCTCTAGCATTTGTTACATCGGCATCAATATCAAAGTCATCTGACGAATAAGGTGCTATCTTAACATGTCCATTATCTTCTAATGTACTTTGGTATGGCCCTGGGAATGGTCCTGTATCCGAACCACCACCCGCTCTGTATAACCTACTTCTTCTAATTAAATCATAATGGTTTTGGTATGGATTTCTAGTTGTCCATGAACGACAATAATGGTCACCATCTGCTCCTCGAAGTAAGTTACCTTTGGAGACATCTTTCGACCTAGGTACGTTTCTTACATCTCCATCACCCACATCAACTTGTACATCCTTTAGATTACTATCACTATCAAAACGACCAATAAATTTAGCTCCACCTCTATATCCATTCGCGTCTGTATTATTAATCATTTTTTGAGTAAAATCTAATAAACCTCTTTTAGCGACACTTCTGTCCCTATTCTGCCAATAGAATAAGTTTTTTGTACCAGGTGTTGTGTGAGTAAAACTATTTAGACCACTATCACTATCCTCTTGTGATGGTTTTAATGTGGTTTTGTTTGGGTAGTAGTTTTCATCCCCATATTGATAAGATGGTGGTGTTATAAAATCTAATTCAACAAATGTAGATTCGGGATCAAGATTATCTATTGATGGATATTGTCCTGTTACACCCATGGTTACAAATGGGTCCGATGGTGTGGTTAGTCTATCACTATCTGGTTGTAATGTTTGATCTCCTTTAGTTGTTAAATCCCTTAACCAATTACCTACTCTACGTTCTCTAGTAGATTCGTCTTTATTTAATTTTTTATTTAATTTTAAATAGTTGTTAGGTGTTTTCTTTCCCTCACCTAAAGATTCGGCTCCACCAGCACTTAAAGTATCGGCTCCCGCATTTTCTAAATCATAACCTTTTGTTAGTAATTCTGGTGTGTACTTACTAGAGTAAACATTTTTATATAAAATTTTCCTTTGTGCTTTACCAGTGAAGTCTAATAAGTCTGCTTGGAAAGCGTTACTCCCTAAGTCAGGATTTTTGCCACCTTTTAGTGGACTTCTAGGCCAATTGAAACCACCTAAACTAGCTGCGAATTGAGCCGCTTTACCAAGTATACCTTTTCTTTTAGTTATTGTATAATCTGGTAGAAAAATGCTTTGTCCAGCTAATAAACCTAAAGGGTCTAAATTTAATCTACCAACAGTATCATCAACAAAGTTTAATTTAACTCTATTTGTTAATTCTTCAATTCTTCTTTCCTTAGCTGTATCTTGTAGTGGTGATGGGAAATTAATAAAATTCTCAGGACTAAAACCTAAACTTCTAGCTATTACTGGTCCTATTACATCTCCACCAGCGTCTGATGGATATTGTTTATAACCTGTAGATTCTAATGGTTGGTCAGGGTCATTATAAGTTTCTACGTATTCTGGTCCGTACTCATTGTTAGTTAAGTTGTTAAAATTTCTAACCGAAAATACATCTGTTGAAAAACCAGCTCCCTCTACCCAAGAATCTATAGAACCTGGATCTTCCAGAGACCTTGTTGTTACAGAAAAAATCTCTTCCTCTGTTTCAGAACCAATGAAAGGTTCTTCGTTGGTGAATAAATTTCTTTTTTTATTGTCTGGTCTAGGTGAGGTATTATCGTTTATTGGGCTAGGTATAAAAGCTACTTCAGATAAATTAGGTAAATCGTTCACCGTATCTGATGGGTTAAATAATAAAGGTGCGTAAATATTTAAGCCGTAATTATCTATTCCGTTACTAGCTAAAACTGGGTCTAAACCAGGGAGGTTGTGTTTTAACACATAATCCCTAAAGTCTTGGACTGTAATTGGTCCTAATGTTTGACTATTGAAACTGTTTATGTTGTAATTTTCGGGATTTATAGAAGGCATATTGTCTAACTTTTTTAATAAATATTCTTTATGTTACATATTTTTCATTCCCGCCACAACTATTTGTACCCATTGTTGTTTTTCAGAAGCACTCATTTTCTCGAAGTCAACTTGCATTGACGAGTTTCCTGTATCTAATTTTATTGTACCGTTGACTGTGATATTACCGTTAGTGGTTCCGCCATTTCCATTTAGAGGGTTGTTTGTTGATGCGGTGACGTAATCCTTTTTATCTGTAAAATAAGTACCTGCAGGGGAAAAAATTACAGAACCACCACCAGCAATTTGTCCATCTGCCATGTAACCAGTTTTATTTGACGCGAAGGTCATATTATCTAGTTTTGAAATGGCTTTGTCGTTAGACATTTTAGGTACTTCTTTTGTAACGTATTCATTCATATAAGAATTAACACCACCAATTAAACCACCTACAATACCTCCAACTAAGGTACCTACTGGTCCTATCATACTACCTAACATTGCTCCAGTACCAGCACCACCTAGAATACCAGCACCCATTCCCATCGCTTTTCCAGCAGCAGAATTAGTATTATCCAAGAATTGTCTACCAATTCCTAAAGCTAAACCACCTAACATCATGTAGGGTGAAGCAGCACCCATCATGTTACCAAGTCTACCCGCAGCCGACAACCCCCCAGCGGCTTTGTATTGTGCCGCAGAAGCAAATTGTCCACCTACTTGATAATACCTTTGTCCAGCTCTAGGTCCCGAAGCGAATTTTCCTGTTGTGGCGGCTCCTCTAGCTCCCGTTGCTCCCATTGGTCCCATCATTGGTCCACCTCTACCACCCATAGCTCCACCGCCCATAGCTCCACCACCCATGGGTACTACATAACTAGGTCTAGCGGGACTAGATCCAGGCATTCCAAATAATCTGTTAAATACACCTTTGGTACTATTAGCTAACCCTCGGAATAAACCACCCATAAGTCCTGGGAATTTTTTCATTAATAATATAGCAAATATACCACCAGGTCCTAAAAATTTAGCCACCTTAACTAATACTGGTAACATTGCTGTAGTAGCATTTGCCATCGCTGCACCAAGTTCTTTTATGGAGGAACCATTATCTGCCCAAAATTGTTTTACATATTCAGCGACATCCTTTACGAAAGGAATTACATGTTTAACCATTAACTCTTCAGCTGATTTATAAATTGATTTTATAAAATTAATTCCTTGTTGTATTGTAGAAACAACAAACTTAGCGGATTTTTGAACCATAGGTATTCCAGTTTCCATTAATGGTACCAATCCAGTACTAAGCCAAGTACCTAATTGTTCACCCCAACTCTCGAACTTCTCAGCGAAACTAGTTAAAGTACCTTCACCTCTACCCGTTAAACGGTCTAACATAGGCCCTATAGTTTTATCTAAACCAGCAAAGAAAGCGAAACCTAAGTTCTTTAAAGACTCCATTAGATTTTTAATCCTAGTCATAAACCCTTGTGCATCTTCTGCTCTTTTTTCTAAGGTTTTGTTCTCAGACATTAACATCTGAGCTGTAGACTGTTGTAGATTAGCAACTTGTATAGTTTTACCATCCGCTTTAACTACAAACCCACCAGATTTTTCATCATAAGTCGCGATTGTTTTAATAAACTCTCTAGTTTCAGGGTCCATTCTACGAGAAAGTGATTTACCTATTTGTTCTTGTTTTTTATATATTTGACCTTGAGCGGCTAGTTCCTCTTTGGACATGTTAAGTTGTTCAGCCATTACCCTTAACTTATTCGATGCCACTACACCAGATATTTTAGCTTGTCCGTCTTCCATTTTGAATAAAGAAGCAGCAGCTTTCGCTATATCTTTTTGAAGACCTTCTGGGTCAAACATTGATTTAGACATTAGTTGTAAACCATCACCAATACCAGCAATAGCTCCACCTAACATTTGGAAACTAGCAGCGGTTTTAATAGCTTCTTCGGGTTGGTACATTCTTTCTGCGAAACTTAGTGTACTAGCCATGTCCCCTTTTAACTTGACGGCGGTTGCTGCCATTTTAGCCATTGCGTTCACACCACCATTAAAGTTCATAGTAGCCGCTTTAGATAAATTCTGATTTAACATTTTTAATGTTTTACCAGAATTAACACCCATCTTTTCAGACATATTAACTATGTCTTCCACGAATTTAGCACTAGTTTCAATAGACATACCAAAGTTATCTAAACTAGCTGCCATTTGAGCAGCTCCTTGAGCTCCTAAAGCTGTACCTTGTCCCATGTAAGCTAATGCTTTACCAGCACTTCTAGATAAGGGTACTAATCTACCTATCTCATCTACATATTCACCATAATTTTGTACGAGTTCTTTTGCACTAACACCTATTCTTTGTGTCATCAAGGAAGCTTTATAAGCTTCTTTACGCATTTGATTAAACTGTTTACCAACAACACCGATGTTGACAGCGGTTCTTCTCATAGCATCATCATACTCTGAGAATTCTTTACCTAGTTCTTTAGCTTTTACAGTTACTTTACTTAAAGCTTTGTATGTATCTCTACCTAAGGCTACTGCTAAATTTTTAACACTAGTTACTTGACTAGATAGAGCTTTAGATAAGGCTTCTTGTTTTTTGAGTATATCTTCAGTGGCTTTCTTTTCTGCCTGAATTACTTTTAGTTTTTCTTCAGCTATTCTTAATTCTTCTCCTGAAAGGTCTTTTTTCCTTTCTAAAAGTTCCTTCTCTTCTTTTTCTAACCTATTTAAATCTTTTTTTATTTTATTTAAATCTCTAGAAGCTTTTATGGCATCTTTAGCTCCAACAGCAAAAGATTTAGTTCCTTTACTAATTGTCTCCGAAATTTTCTGTTGTGTGTTTAGAAACTCTTTATAAGCGTTAAGATCTTTAGGATTAAATGCCAACTTTTTACTTTTTTAGTTTATTATTTATTTGGGCCGTCTACTACCGTAAATTTAACTTTGTAGTTTGGGTTATTCTCTAGTACCCCACCTCTTATAGGTATTATTTTAGTTATTTTTTCATCATAAGATTTACCTTTTTTTGGTTCTTCATCTATTTCTATAAAAATTTGACTAACATTTTGACTTTTACTACTGGTCTTGTGTATTAAAACTTTATTAGATTGATCATAATTAAATATTTTTTCTTCGTCCTTTTTAATTTCTAATTTAATCCCACTTTTAGCGTCTGCGATTTTTACATCTTTATCGAATCGTAATTTGTATTGGGGTGTGTTATCCATACTCTTAGAGCTACTATCACCAACCATACGGTCTAGGTTATATATACCATATTTATCAGCTAACTTGTCCTGTCTCGTTTCTATACCACCAGAACCAACAAGACCAAATAAACTTGGTATATCTTTAAATTTTAAAGACAATTTAGGGAAAAACTTACCAGCATCTTTACCATACAGTTTAAAAGCTAATCTTTCCATTTCTCTTTGACTTAAATTATCGTCATCAAAAATTTTTTCCTTTGCATCAGTAGCTGTTTTTGGTGTATTCACATTAAAGTCTTTGAAAGTTATTTTTGTAACTTTAGGTTCTTCTTTTATTATATTTTCTGTTTTTTGTCCTTGATTACTGAAATTACTAGCTTTAGATATGTAATTTATAATATCGCTCATTGACATAATTATTTTAGTATAAGCTAAGTCTCTTTGTTTTTCATCTTTGTATTTACCTCTGACATTTTTTAAAGCGTCATATAATTCTTTTAAGAATTTTTTTATTCTTATATATAATTTATTTTCTTTACAACATTTATGTAGTTCACTAAATAGTTTTAGTAAATCATTGAAAAATTTTGATACCTCGTCTGTCCATTTTACCTCATCTTTCTCAACTATTTTATCGTCAGAAAGTTTTTTTAACATGTCGAATAAAGACTTTCCTTGTATTTTAATATTTGTTTTACTAGAATTAGCGAAATTTAAAACCACATTTCTTCTAAAACTTGGGTCTTTATCACCCCTACCACTTATATCTAGTGATTTTAGATTTGGTGTTTGTGATTTTATATTTTTTAAACTAGAGTCTAAATCTTTAAAAGTTTCTTCGTCTGTAGATACATTTTGTTCATCACCACTTCCTTCTTGTTCTTTTTCGGTTGTACCATCACTACCATTACCTACCTTATCGGTTAATGTAGTATAACCTCTATCCATTTCAAGTGCTGGAGTTTTAATTTTTGGGTTGTACATATCACTACCCTTAATTTTAATTATAAACCTATCACCCTTTTTTATTTTACCGTCTAAAGTTCTGATTGGTATGTAATTAAAAGTATATGTTTCTAAAGGTTTACCTTCACCTTGTTCGTGTGAACTGTAATCACTATCAGTTAAAGTCATTTCTCCTTCTGTCTCAAGACCGTCAAGGACCATTCTTGTCTTTACTGGTTCATTAAAAAATTGTATCGGTATATAGTCTTTGAATATTTCACCCTTACCTATAGTGAAGAATTCTTTTATTAATAAATCATCAACACTTGAATTCAGTACACTCCCTAATTTTAAGTCCATACTTTCTTTTTATTATAAATATACGAGAAAGAAAAAAAGAGTGACTTAAGTAGTCACTCTCCTAGTTCTTTTTCCACCACTACTAGATGATGTACTATTAACTCTATCCATTTGTTTTTTTTCTTCTTCTTTTTCTTCTAAAAGTTGAGTTATATAATTCCTTCTTTCCCAAATAGGCATTGACATTATGTCTGCTCTAGTAAATCCTATATGTTTGGTACATATAAATATTTCATTGGTTAAATAAGGTTTATACTCCGAACTCAGGCCAAAGAAAGTCTGGTCCAAGGACAAGAAATGTGTCTATAGGGTCACCTCCAGGACCCTCCACTGTGATAGATAAATCGACACCTGGTTCGATATCATTTATATATCTTCTTAAAGCTAATGAATCTCTAGCCGGCATAACTCTAACAAAATTATGTATCCATTCTTTATCATTACGACCATCAATACTCATGATATGTGTACCTAACTTGTGTGTTAAGCTGTCTGAAAATTCAGCCTTTCTTTTTTCTTGAGCTTTTTCTCTTTTTGTTAATTCATCTTCATCTTTTACCGTTAATAACCTAAATTTAATTCTTTTCTTAGATTGGGGTAAGGTAAAATCGAATAATCCATTATCGTCTGGTTCTGCTCCTAATTCTTTTTGTTTCAATTTTGTTAAATCTACCTCTGTTTCTATTTCTAGTCCTTCTGGTGTTTGTATTGTTACTGGATATTTTTCACCATAACCAGTAGCTCTTAACCATATTAAGATAGAATTCCTGTCACCGAGTAACAAATCATCGTGAGATACTTGGCCTTTTCTTATTTTTCTTTTCATTAAAACCTCTATAAATTTACCTGACTGTAAAAGATTAGGAGATGTTAGAATGTTTTCATCCATAGCGGTTAAGTATTCAACCTCTAAATTAGGTTTTCTACCTGGATATAATAAACCTTTTGAAGGTAACGGTATTATATCATAAGGTACTTCTACTTGTACACTTTTGTTTTCTATTGTTTGATTTTGTACGTCCATTAATATTTTTTTTATAAAACTTTTATTATACTATTTACATTCATAAATATTTTGTTTTTATTTTTTTAAGCAGCTTTTAGATCATTATTATTAATATGCTTTTACTTAATATAATATACATATAAGCTCAAAGAAAAGCTTTCGCTAGCAAAAAAAATCACAAAAAATTTGTTTAATAGGAAAAAAGTCTTTATATTTGTCTAAATATTAAAAGATTTTAAAATGAAAGACCCTAATTTAAACAGATTGAAAGAAGTATTATCGGTACCTACATTCTCTAGAGATGAAGGATTGATGATAGATTATCTGAAAGAAGTTCTAACACAAAAGAATTACAAACATCATATAGATGAAATAGGTAATATATATGTTACTAAAGGTAAAACTGATAATTTTCCTTGTTTTGTGTCGCACACAGATACAGTTCATAGAGTGAATAAAAATCTTAAAGTCATTCAACTAGAAGAAGAAGGTAAGACCATATTAACTGGTATTGATTCTACAACAATGAGACCTTCAGGAATTGGTGGGGATGATAAATGTGGTGTTTACCTTTGTTTGGAGATGTTAGACAAATTAGATAATGTTAAAGTCGCCTTTTTTGTTTCCGAAGAAATAGGTTGTATAGGTTCAAATCAAGCAGACCCTAACTTTTTTAAAGATGTGGGTTACGCTATTCAATATGATTCACCCAAAGGTAATTCAATGAGTTTAACTTTAATGGGTAAAAGGTTATTCTCTGAAAATAGTGATTTCGCTGAAAAAGTTTCCGAACCAATATTAGAACATGGTGTTACTAGTTGGGAAAGACATCCATATACGGACATTTGGCCTTTAATGGAAAAATTCAACTTCGCTTGTCTTAATTTAGCGGCTGGTTACCATAGATATCATACAGATGATGAATATGTTGTTGTTGAAGAAGTACAAAACGCTTTTAATCTAGGTATTAAACTTCATAGTATTCTCGGTGAAAACTTTTATGAAGGTTCCAAAAGTGAATTATTAACAAATAAACCTAACTACTCTACTATTTTAGAGGAGGGTGGTGACGAAAATTAAATCAAAAAGATGACAATCAATAAAGGATTAGACCTTTTATTAGAATTAAAAGGAGAGTTAACAAAATTAAGGAAGAACACCTCGGATATATCATCAATAAGTAACGAGCTACTAATCATAAAAATGGAATTTGGTGGTAGAATGAAGTTGGATGACTCTACGGTTGAAAAAATAGAAAAAATAATCAATAAAAATAGATAATAATGCCTGAATTAGCAGAAGTCAAAATTATGTCTGAATACATTAATTATGTTAGTAAAGACGAAACTTATGTTGACGTTAAAAAATCTGAAAAGAATAAAAACCCAAATATAAGTGTACCTTATAAAGAGTTTAAAATTTATTCTTTTAGTAGAGGTAAAGAGTTAATGTTGGTCATTGAAGATGTAAAAACTAAAAAAGAGAAAAGGTTTTTAATGGGTATGGGTATGTCTGGTAATTGGGTTTTTATTGAGAAGGGTAATGTACCTAAACACTCACATATAATTTTTGAATCATTAAGTGGTGGTAAATTATGTATGTATGATGTTAGAAGATTTTCTAGATGGAAGGAAAGTAATGGATGGTCTGATAATAGAGGTCCTTGTATGTTAACTGAATGGGATGATTTTGTAGACAACTTACATAATAATTCTCATAAAAAAATATTCGACAAACCAATTTACGAATTAATGTTAGATCAAAAATACTTCAACGGAATGGGTAACTACCTTAGAGCTGAGATTTTAGATAGAGCTGACCAAGACCCATTTGTATCCTCTAGAGAAGCTATTAAAAATAAAAAAATGTTATCTTTGTGTGATACTGTGGTTGAAGAAGCTTACCAACTAGGAGGTGGACAACTATCACAATGGATGAATCCATACTTTGATGATAAATTAACATTTAGAGAATGGATGAGGTGTTATACTAAAAAGGAAAAAATTAAAGATAGAAATGGTAGAACTTTTTGGTTCGATTCAAAGCATAAAAAAACCCTCCAGTAAAGAGGGTTTTTATAATTAATTTTTTTATTAGAATACGTGTATAGCTCTATCAAATCTTAAAGTAGCGTTGATGTCAGCAATATCAGATGAACCATAATCTAAATCGTTAAAGTTAACGTTTGTTAACATAGTTCCTTGTAGTATCCATTTTTCAATGACAACACCTGTAGGGTCTAATAATTCTAACTCAATATCTTTCTTATAACCCGCTGCATAACCCATACGACCTGTTACCGATTCCGCGTGTAAACGAACCCATTCCATAAGAGCCTGAGCCGCTGAAGGACCAATAGGGTCACGAAATGTTACATCAATACTCTCCCAATTAAATCTACCCGCTACGTATGTTTCGGTGTTTAAGAATTGAATAGGCACCTCTTCTATAGTAATTGCTGGTCTAGAACCAGAAGCTACAAACCACTCTTGAATTCCAAGAGGTGTAGGGAATCTAAATATAAACCTGTTCTTTTTCTTTGGTTCGTAAGGAACAGGCATTCTCATCAATAAATCTGCCATTGTTTATGTTTTTACTTTTTTATTATCTTTTATTATAAATATGCGACAATTTTGTTTTATTTCATTAATTGTCTTATTCTCATTATTTCTTCGTTTAAAGTCTTTTCTTGTTTCATTTTTTGATCATCTATTAAATAGTAATCATCGGAAACACTTTTATCGAACTCTTTTGAAGATGTTGCTTTACAACCATATTTCTTACACTTATCTAATACAGCCTTTTCATTATAGTATAACTTACTACCTTTAGCTCCAAAGTACATTGAAGCTAACATTTTCATAAATTGTGGTAAATTTTTCATAAAAGTAGACTCGTCAAAACCAGCTTGATTAGCCGTACTACCTAAACCTGCTTCTATTATTAAATCATATCTAATATCTGTTGAATTGTTTATACTACCCGCTGTTCCAGCTCCCTTACCTCTTTGACCAGGTTTTGAGATACCTGCTTTAGCTCTAGTACTAATTTCAAACTCTGGGAAAGCGTCCTTAAGTTTTTTAAAGAAAGAACCAATACCTTTTCTAGTATTCCTAATCCACGCTACTAAAGCTAAATTATCTTTCTTAAATAAACCCTTCTTCCATTTATCAAAACTAGTGTCCTTAAGTAAGTCACCATCTTTTTTTAGTTTATTGAAAAAGGCTTTTAAATACTTTTCTTGGTCTACTTTACCTTGTCCTAAAGCTGCGTCAAAAAGTCCAGAAGGTAAAACAGTACCCTCTTTTAATCCAAGTCTATCCCACAAACTTTTACCACCAGGTAAAAAGTTTTTAGATAAATAAGCTAACTGCATGTTTCTATTACCATCTAGGAAATCTTTAGGTATACTAGGATCATCAGTACCCCCACCTGTTGTTCCACCACCAGAACCTCCTTTAGGGTCATCTCCTTCGCCTCCTTTAGGGTCATCTCCTTCGCCTCCTTTAGGGTCATCTCCTTTAGGGTCATCTCCTTTAGGGTCATCTATAATTTCATCTGGGTCTTCTTCATCTTCTGGTTTAATATCTATGATAGGTGGGTTCTCTTTTGTAGGTTTAACCAATTGTAGTGATTGTAATAAATCATCTAAGGTTTTAGATCTAGATTGTCTCTTACCTTTTTCCCTCATTAATTTAACAGCAACACCCCCACCAAATAAAGCAATACCTAATATCTTAAGTATTGGTGCAGCTATTAACATTTTACTACCACCAACAATAGTTTTTTTGGTTGTCCACCTAATAATACTTTTAACAATCATACCCTTCAAAGTACCACCTGGTACAGTAACTAAAGTATCACCAGCATTTTTTCCAGTACCAGCCCAATCACCTTTAAATACTTCTCCTAAATTATCACCATGACCATTTGGGTTACTAACTATCTCACTTAATGTTGCTTTAGCCGCAACTGGGTCTTGAAATATACCACCTTTTTGTGTGATTATATCTATACCCACGTTTGGATCACCATCACCTAATTTAGATAAACCAGCAACAACATCATTAGGGTCTGAACCTGGTCCTAAATCCATATCCATTGTTCTGTTCATTATTTGAGTAAATCCTTCACCTGGTTGAATATTCCCCAAAGTACCCTCACTAGCCGACCTTATTTCTTCAGGTGACATTTGAGTAATTTCTTGAGGGTCAAAAAGATAATGAATTAACCAACTTAAAGCCCCAAAAGAAGCTCCTGTACCTAATAAAGCTAACGGTAATTTCCAAGACTTCAAAGTCTTCATTCTTTGAGAATCTATTTTTTCGGCGTCCTTACCTACTTTAGCCTGTAATTTTTTCCTAACATCCTTAGACCTATCTTCTTCAATGGTATTATCAACTATTAATTCACTTTCTTTTTCTTCTTCAGAATCCATAACAGAATAGGCAGCTGATAAATCAACATCTAAAAATTTCTTAACATATTCTCTTAAATCTAGTATAATTGAATTAGCAGCATCTATTGGTAAAAATCCTTTTTCTTCAGAATTCTTTTTAGTAGCTTCCACTATCGAATCGTAAACAGCCGCTATTGACTCTATTATATTTAGAAATATCTCTGGGTCTTGGTTATTTGGGAAATCACCCTTACCCTTAGAACTTTGTTGTTTTATTAAAGAATCTAATTCTTTTAAAGACTCATTACCCTTTTTATCTAGTATTCTAACTATTTTAGCCGCGGTCTCTTGGTCTATTTTTCTTTTACCTAAAATCTTACCCCCAGCTTTATACCTACCTAATTTTGATAGTCCGTACTTAACCTTACTCCATAAAGATACCTTCTCTAATAATAAATGACTTTCTGGTATTAACTTATTTTCCAAACCATCTAGTTCATCAATGGTTTCTATTAAATCTATTTTTATTAAATCAATCTTATTATCTAGTAAATCTAATAAAGCGTTGTTATCCCTGTTTAGTGACATAAATCTTTTTTATATAAATATTAGGTTTTTTATAAAAAATTAATTTGACTTATTATAATAATTAAACTATAGTTATAAAAAACAATAAATTTCAAAAGACATGTCAGAATTTAATAAGTACGCAAAAAAACACCTAGGTTTAAACGAAAAAATGATTAACTCATATCAAGAGTTACAATCTGTAGCACCAAACGTTTCAGCTTCAGTTACCCCAACTATTATAGAAGAGAGACAATTAAATATGGCTGTAATGTCTGTATTTGATAGACTAATGATGGATAGAATTATCTGGTGTGCTGGTCCAGTAGATGATAGAATGGCTATAACAGTACAAGCACAATTACTTTATTTATCACAACAAGATCCAAAGAAAACTATAACAATGCATATAGATAGTCCTGGTGGTAGTGTGAAAGCTGGTCTATCTATGGTAGATGTTATGAATTATATTCCAACAAAAATACAAACAATTAATACTGGTATGGCCGCTTCAATGGGCTCAGTATTATTAGGTGCTGGTACAAAAGGTATGAGAGCTTCTTTACCACACTCAAGAACTATGTTACATCAATCTAGTGGTGGAGCGGGTGGTAACATACAAGACGCTAGAATACAGTTTGATGAGTGGGAAAAGGTTAATAAAACTTTATTTGAGTTATTAGGTAAGTACTGTGGTAAAACAGCTAAAAGAGTTGAAAAAGACGCACAAAGAGATTTGTGGTTAGGTTCAAAAGAAGCTTTAGACTATGGTATTATAGATGAGGTTATTGGATAAAAAAAAAGGGACTTTTTAGTCCCTTTTTTTTAAATATTATTTACCTTAACAATATGTTCCACACCATTTTTATCGAAATAGGTTACTTTCCAATCCTCAATTGGTGCTGGTCTACCCGAATAATCATCTAAATCCCATAAACCGTAATCTTGTAATATTTCCTCTATCCATTCTTCGGCTGTATCTTTTTGTTCAACTGAATCCAATTTATCATAATCCTTAGCTTTCCAATCTTTCAAGTATGGACCCATAATCCATTCCTGACCGCTCAAAAATGCTGAAGCTAAAGCACTCGAATCAAAAGTACCTTTATCATCTTCTTGAAACTCAATTAAATTAATTAACCATTGTAAATTTTTTGTAGATTTTTCATCATTATTAAATTGAGCCCAATCCGAAGACCATCTATGAGAACTTTCACCATAACCTAAATTAAAGTGTAACCTCCACACATCTTTCGGATTTCTATTACTTACTGGTTGTAAAACCTCCAAGAAACTAGGTATATCACCAGCCCAATCAAAATCACCAGACTCTTTTAATATTTTTAATATTACATTTTTCATTATCTTCTTTTCCATTTCATGGGTATACACTGTAATCTATATCTATGTACTCTACCCTGAGTCCATTTTATATAATTAGGACCTAAATAATATTTTAATTCACCGTATCTTCCTTTTTTAGTTTTAATAATACCAGCAGCCTTTAAACTAGGTGTTAATGCACTATTTAAACCTGGGAAATAATCTTTTTGATAAACGTCCCAATAAAATTGTTTAGATGTGGAACCTGGATTTTCTTTAATATATTCTATAAAATTAGAACTTATTGTACCCTCTTTTAGTGGATATTTAAATACGTATGTTGAAGAACAATTAGATGGCACCCAATAAACTTCACCATTAGATGTTGTATGATAAGTTTTTTTAGAATTTTCACCTTGCCACTGTCTCATCCAAGAATTATCTCTAATAAAGTCTATAACTTTTTTATATAACTTGTTGATTATTATCTCTGGTTTAGTATTAAAAAATGTATCTTTTTTCAAATTTAAAAACCTTAACCAATTTTCCCATTTAACAGAATCATCTAAAGCTGAAGGTTTTACGAATTTATATCCAAATATATTTCTAAACCCTGTTATATCCATCACCAACTCTTCACTATCTACAGTAACACCCTCTTCATCCATTAACATTAACTCTAAAAATTGTTCCTTACCAGTAAATTCCTGAGTACCTAAAACAAAACCACTATATATGGGTTTACTATTCAAGTCCATCGAATCTTCCATTGAAGTGTTATCATTTAACGTAAAGTAAAATGTGTGTGTTGAAACATCTGTTTCCATATCATCAATACCACCATTAAGTTTAACCACTTGTTCTTTAGGTAAATCCCTTTCTAATTTACTCATAAACTTACTAACTAATCCACTGTCAACTAATTTTTGTTGAAAATCATTCAATATAAGTTTAAGACTTAACTCCTTTTTTAAATGTTCTTTGTTTTTAGATTGGATGGTTTGTTTATAATAATCCTCCATCGAATCAACCATATCTTTCGGTAGTAAGGGTATTACATGTGATATTTTTATTCTATTATCTTTAACATCATACATTTCTACCTCCTTCCTATCTAAAATAGAATAACCTAAGTATTTGTTTTTATCACTATCGAAATCATACCTCCAATTAATAGCTATTTTATACATGAGATTATCATCCACCTCACCCATAGATTGTGTAGTTGGTATTTCATTTTTATCTAAAATATAAAACAATAATGCATCATCTGTGTAATCACCGAAATGTTCTGGGTTGTTTTTACTGGCGGTACACCACTTAGTTCCAGCACCATACTTACAAGAGGCTAAATGTGATTTAGGTACTATCACGACCCATCTATCACCGTCATATATAACATCTCTCTCACTAGTTAACTTTGTTTTTAACTCTTTTTTTCTTTCTAGTTCTTTAGCTCCTTCTATTACTGATATTAAAAATTTAAAATCAGTATCATTCCTATATTCCTTAGAGTATATGTCTTTATTTTTAATAAAACCTTTTTCCGATAATTCATGGAAATCAACCAACATATTAAGTATTGAGTTAGGTATGTCCCATTTTACACCACAACACATATTTTTCAAAGCAAACTCTAAATACTTTGGGTGTGGTATTTCCTCTTCAAGTACGTTTATGAAAGAATCGAAATCATCATAATCACCATCACGAATCTCTATACCACCAACTGTATCAAAATCCTTTTCATACAATTCACGATACTTATTCATTAAATCTTTTCTACGTGATTCAAGTATCAAATCCTTTAATATGTAATTTATTTTACCCATTAGTCCGTTCTCTAATCTATATTAAAACTTTGACCATCTTCAACATGTAGTGGTCTCCCCTCTTTTTTTCTTTTATTTAACCACCTATCAAATACATCCATTACCTGTAAGATGTTTAAATTATTATTATTAGCGTAAAGACCAAAAGAATCATAAGCATCCTTTATATCACCAGTACTTTCTTGAAAAGTAGTTTTACCTTTATGAGATCTAACATAGTCATAAACATCATTAGCTAATATTGTATATTCTTTCTTACCCCCATCTATTGGATTAACCAATTCTTTTACCATCTCCGCAAACTCCTCAACATCTTCTTCAATTACCGCATGAGCTCCATACACATTCATAATCCAATTTTTCCACCATTTTATATCTCTCGCGATGTATATACCTGGTGCATTTCTTCTATTATGATAGTATTCACCTTTACCATAAAAGTAATCTTCAAAATCTTGTTCAGTGTCCACCTCACTAACCCAATCAAAATCTTCTGTTTCTTCTTTCAATATTTTACGTATTAAATTTTTCATTCTTTTTCTATTACCATTTTTCTCTTACCCTTCTCAGAGGTATCGTAAACCACAAAATGAAATTCTGGATACATTTTATTAAGTTCTTCTTCAATAAATAGTTCCATAGACCTAACATTTCTAACATCATCATCAGAAAACCCCAAAGACATTTTTTTATAATCACTATTAACCAAAGTTTTTACATTATCAAATACCTTTTTTATGAAATGTTCAATAGCTATTTTTTTAGCGTGTTCTGGATTAGAAGCTGTGAGAGACGTATCAATACCGAATCTTTTACCAAATTCTTTAGATGATACTGGATAGTATTCACCCATTTCATCTAAATAAAAATCAATAGTTTGTTCTCTATTTAAATTTTTAGTACTTCTCATACTTTTATTTATATTACTAACCATTTCTTCTTTTTCTTCTTCAGTAAAAACTTCATCTATGAAAAACTTAACACCGTTCCTTAAAGTTTGTGGTTTGTGTGACCTAGCCGTATTTATACCGAAAGGATTAGCGAAAATAAGAGCTTCTTTAAATTTATCATAACTAGGAGCGAACATTTTATTTTTTAAAGCTTTTTTAATATCTCTGATAAATGATTTAGAATCTCTAAAATCCTTGAAAGCTATATTAGGGTCGTTATCCCTAAGTCTATAATTAGAATCAGTTCTAACCTTAGAGTAATCCTCCGTAGATACATCAATAGGTTCCCAACCACCAGAGGTTTTAACATCCATTTTAATGGTGGTAGGCATGTAAAGTATATTATCATCCCAATCAAATACGTATGATCTAAGATTACTCTCATTTAACTTAGTTTTAATTAAATTTAGTTGAGGTTCAGTGATAATGTACTTTTTCATGTAAAATATTTATATTTATTATATAAATATCACCGCTTTTAATAAAAAAAAATCACTATTATTAGGTTTTTTTGTGATAATTTTTTATATTTGTAAAAAACATTATGTCAGATTTAAGATACATAGTAGAAGATAGAGGATTTACTGAAGAAGAAATGATAAAAAATATATCTAATTTAGTGGAAGACATAAACCTATCTAGTAAGAAAGTTAAAAAAAACATAACACATTTTAAACTACAAATTTTAGGTACTTTAATCACTTTCTTTTTTGGTTTATACTATTTAATACCATTATTATTTGGTGTAGCTTCTTTTTTCTCTTTCCTTTCTTCTGGGTATCACGCTAACAAAAGAAGGGAGGGAATATCTAATTATTGGTTTTCAGTTCTAAAATACAAGGAACAAGGTGTCTTAAACAAGGATAATTTACATAAAATAGAAAATTTTGTAATAGATCCACTGTATGATTAAAAATAATTATTATATTTGTAATTAAACACTAAAGAAAAAAATGAAAAAAACCCAAATCATAAAAAAAATATTATTTCTAAAACTAATCAGATTTTTTAATACTGAAATATTTTTCTTTATTTTAACCCTAAGTTTAACTTTGTTTTTTGGTTACTTAGTAGACAACCCACCGATATTTCAATTAGTAGGGCACTACTTAATATGGATTTTTATTAGTGATAAGTTCATCAATAAAAATGAAATGAAAGAAGAAAATAGTGAAATTACACTAATGATAAAATCATTATCAGAAGAGATTAAAAAATAAAAACCCCCACATTACTGTGAGGGTTTAATTAATATTTAAGGTTTTTATTAATACCTAATATCACCAGTTTTATCTCTTGTTCTTTTATTAGTAGCTGAACCACCTATAACAGCCCCAGGTACTAATATAGCTAACATTATCATAACCACTAAACCAACTGGTAAACCAAGTGTATACATACCTGCTCCTATAGCCGCTTTAAGTAAAACACCTACCGCAGTTACAAAGGCTGCACCAGCAGTACCCCATCCACCAATCTCTTTAACTCTATTGATAGCTCTATCCACCTTACTCATTTTACCTTTTACAGATTCGTTAATTAAGTTACCCATACTTAAAATGGCTTCCATAACTTCATTATTGGCCTCTATTTCTTCAGTAGGTACATCTTCTGCATCTACTTTAGAAGCTGTTGCTTTAACAGTAGCTAAAGCATCTTGTACTTCTGGGTCGTCAGATTGACTTAATTTATCTAAAAATGCTTCTACTTTAGCTTTAAATTTCATTCTAAGTCTGTCAAAAATACCTTCTTCCAAAACACCTTCTTTGTTTTCCACTAAAGAATTGTCAGATACTAGAGACTCAACTACCATCTCTAATTGTTCTTTTGTTACTTTATACCTTCTTTTCATTTTAATATTATTTTTTATAATTTACCATTTTATTAAAGAAATCCATATCTTCTTTTATAATTTCTTTATTAGTTGTGTTAGATAAAGCTTCAGTTAATTTATTTACTGACTCTTCCACAACTTTATATTTTTTTTCACCCACAGTAATTTCAGTTACTTCTTTTTCTTCATTTTTTATATCGGCTTTAATTGTTACGGGATGCATCTTACCACTACCTTTAGGATATTCAAATTCATCATCTCCCTTGTCTTTAGCTTCGTCAGCGGCTAAAACAAAATTTTCATCCACATCTCCTTCTTTCATACTACCACAACCTTCACAAATTCCTTCTTTCATAGTACCACCACATTCGTTACACATTTCTTCGGTCATATGGTCATCCATATGGTCGCCTTCAGACTTCATATCATCACCCATATGGTCACTCATATCGTTCATATAATCACCTTCCTTCATCTCATCTTCGTAAGAAAGGGTAACATTATTGTTACAATCACATTTACCATCTTTATGTAACATATCCATTTGTTCTTTAGAAACAACGACACAGTCCATTTTCTCTGAAGCTAATTTTTCTAATAGTTCAGTCATTTTTTTATCATCACCTTTAATATCTTCGGTGTATACTAAACACTTATCACCACACATACAATGACCTTCTTTATGTAGTTCATCCATTTGATCTTTGGTGATTTTCATTTCTTCTTTAGACTCTACCACATTATTCATTTCACTCATGGTATTTTCCATAACTAAGTCTAGTTGTTTTTTTGTTACAATTTTTGACATAATATTCTTTTTTAATATAAATATGTTAAAATGGGGAAAACTGTTTAGTAATCCCCATTTATTAATTTCACATCTTAGATATCATCGAATGACGCTCCAGTAGGAGTTACATTAAACTCTAAGATTATAAATTCTAAGGTAGGAATTGGTTTTAAGAATATCTTACCTCTCATTTCATTTCTATCAATTTCTTCAGGGTCACTAGAAAGTTGAACTCTAAAGTCTGATAAACCTCTTTCTCTTCTAATATTATCTAAAATTGGATTTACTAAGTTTAAGAATTGATTTCTAACTATTTGGTCGTTTTGTTCAAATAACAATCTTACCGCTACTGCTGAAATTAATTTTCTAGTTTGTAGTAACAATCTTCTAATATTTAATCTATCTAATGCTGAATCAGCAACTTGTAGGTTCTTGTTACCCCAAATTAAAGTACCTTCATCAGAATAGAACGCCATTGGGTTAATTCTACCTTCATAAAGTGTATCTCTTTGTGATTCAGTTAATTTAGTTCTTGGTTGAATAGCTACAGTTCTACCTCTTGTATAACCTGCTGTTGCGTACCATGGGAAAGATATATTATCCGTAAGTGCTATATCTTTTACCACTTCTAGTGTTGGTGGTAAAAATATGTTTACAGAGTTCTCACTATCTTTCATTTGAATCCAAGGCCAGTAAGTGGCTGTATAGTTAGAATCTAAATCAGCGTCACTTAAGATGTCTACTATAGCATCTGGTGATAACTTATCTATTGTGTTAAAACCTAAACCATTTAAGTCAAATGAAGAATCTTCTTGAACAGCTCCGTCTGGAGAAGTAACTAAATAGATTGAGTCAGCTCTATCTTCCTCTATCATATCAATAGTCTCCTCAACTAAACTTAAGTTAGATTGATAATCTATACCTGGTGTTGTAAACACATTTATATTAACACTCTCTGGATTTTGGAAAGTTTGTATAGCCTCTAAATAAGCGTAGTAATCTGAAGTACCAATAGTATTACTTAATTGACTAAATTCAGATGATGTTAAACCAGCTGTAAAACCAGCCTTACCTATTCTATATCTATCAGTGTTTGTTCTTGGTGTAGTACCAGACTCTCTATGGCAATTCCAACCATCAAAACCTAAGTAAGGTACTAATGTGAATTTTCTAGCGTTAACACTTTCATAAACAGTATCTTGTATCGCTAAAGCGTCAGTAAATGGACAACAACCAACAATAAACTCACCAGCTACAGTAGCTCCACTGTCCATATGGAAACCTTTAGTAGTGGCTGTCCATGGATTTGGTGATGAATCATTAGTATAACCCTTCCAATCAAACATGTCTTGGTCGATTCCTACAGTGTTAGATATACCTAAATAAACTTTTCTTAATTTATCATTAGTTAAGTCATAAGAACTTTTGTACTCTAATTCTGGTGCTAAAGCCGTAGTTAAAGAATCACTAGTTACATAATCCCTAACTCTATACCCCTCAAATCCTGATGGGAAAGCGTCTGTTGGTGCGTCAGGATTAAGTACTAACATGATAAATCTACTTCTAAGTGGATACTCACCATCTGCTGTACCTATTCTTTCACCGATAAATGAATTATCGTTAGGGTCTAACGAACATCTAGAGAATCTTTCTAATATTTGTGGTCTAGAATCTAAATCGTAGAATTCTCTAACAACAACATCAAAAGTCTTATCTTCTAAATTAATTCTTTGTATTGATATTTTTATTTCTTTATTTGCTCCACTACCGTCTGAAATAGAAATAAACTTAAATAGTTTATCTACTTGGTTACCTCGTAATTCTGAAACAATCCAAGGAGTCTCAGGTGTTTGCCATTGTTGTTGATAATTATCAAAACTATCAAAATGTAATAATTGTGATTTTAAACCTAAAATTTTACCGTTAGTAATCAAATCAGATAACATGTTAGGGTAAATTTCTTCCACCCATACTCTAGTATCTCTATCAGAACAATTCTGACCAATAACCCTAGGTAAATAATTTCTTTTAGTGGAATCTAAAGAAGCTTCATAAGTTTCTACACTAGTAAATCCAGAACTAGAAGCTGATAGAGTAAAATTACCTAAAGGATCGGTTGATGTTAAACTAAAGTCACCCACTAAACCAGTTGCTGATTGGTCCGTTCTCCAATAAAGAATGTCACTAATAACGTCAGCTCTAGACCTTACCATCGCTAATACTTTGTTCTCACAATCATAAGCGTCCGCCGTAAATGTACTTGTTACACCACTTATTGTACCAGTAAGTCCTGTTGAGTTAGCTGATGTAACCTCACCTACAATAGCAGAACCATCAAAACCACCACCAACATTTTTAGTGAATGATATCTCACCACCACCTGGTAATGAAAAATCAGTACCAACACCTGTGTAAGGATTTACGTTGATACCAGCGTTATCGTCTATTAAGTTTTCGGCTTCAGTAGCTCCCGCTCCAGCAAATCCAAAGAACTCTAATGTAGCTCCCGCTCCTGAGAAAGAAGCTGTGAACGTACCAGTAGAAGCAGTTACTATTGTACTAGGGTCGTAATCAGCATCAGCTACAATTGCCCAAGCCGCTCCAGCATCATAACCAGTTAAACCTAATATTCTAGTTACAAATAATTGATTAGATTCTGTTAAATACTGTTTAGCTATATAAGAAGCTTCAAACTGAGGTTTACCATTTAAAAATATTCTAGGATTTAGTCCACCGAATATTGTGGTATACTCTTCATAATTTGTTATAAAAATAGGTTCGAAAGCTGGACCTTTAACAGTCTCACCAACTATACCTAATGTTGTAACACCAACTTGTTGTGCTACAAATGTTAAATCTTTTTCTGATGTAAACACACCTGGTGATACATATACTTTATTGTCTGCCATTGAAAAATGTTTTTTCTTTTTATGTTATTTTCTAATAATAAATATTAGATAAAAACTCAAAAAATTTATTTTATGGTATATACCATAAAATAAGTATGAAAAAAAAGATACTTTTATCATACTTATAGAGAAAAGCCATATGAAAAGAGATAAAAACTTGAAAATTACACCTCAAACACATAAAATATTAAAAGACTATTGTGACAAAAATGGTTTAAAAATGTTCGCTTTTGTCGAAAAGTTAATAAAAGATAAATGTAAAACTAAAATAGATATATACGGTGATGAAATATTACAATAAATATTTTAAAAAGTTAACAATTCATAAGTCACATCAACATTTACAAAACCATCTCCACCAGTAATTACACCAATCCTTAAATCCATAGTTAAAGGTTGACCTAATTCTGTTACAGCATTAAAACCTGTTATTACCTCATTACTACTACCCGTTGGTATTGGAGCGGTAACCATCGTACCACCAGCAACATTATTTAACCTTAAAAAATCCATACCACCAACAATATAGGGTGTAGTACCATATACATATTTAAAAACTCCTAAGATTTGGTAATATTCATTTGGGTTTGGGGTTGGTAGAACGGTTACCAAATCATTGTTTAATATATTGGTTGATGTGTAACTTACAGTAGTAAAGTTAGAATTTGTAGAACCACTTTCTACAATAAAATATTTTATAATATCAGGACCACAATTCTTATTCATTATACCGTTATTAAACCATTTATTATTATTTCAGCCGTTTTATTGGAATCTACCTTTACCACAGTTATCTCAATAACGTCACTAGGTTCTACACTAAAAGGTACGTTAACTACCGAACCGTTTTTATAAATAGTGTAAGTAGTTATATTATTAGTATCTATAGTTGTAAAATCAGTTTTATTATCAACATTAAATTTTATACTAGTACCTGCTCCAGGTAAAAATTGTATCACACATTTTAAACTTTGGTTATCAGATGTATCATCTTTAATAAACTTAGTTATATTTTTAGGTTTTTTAGAATCTAACTCTGTAGTTAAAAACACTCTACTAATAGCTGGTTTAACCTCGAACTCTTCAGTATCAACCAAATAACCCATTAACTTCATTTCGTAACTTTGAACATAATATCTCTTACCGTTTATATCATCAACCTGACTTTCATCACCTATACTCTCCAACATTATTGGGAAATAGTGTCCTTTAATATTAACATAAGCTTGAGCCGAAGCAAAGGTTTGTAATATTTTTTTAGTTAATTTATTTAACTCTCTCATTCTAAAAGTAAAAAACCTAACAGTGTAATACATATCCACACCAACTGGGTTGGGTATCCCGTATATGTCAGCTCCCTTTCGGTTACCATCCCAAATAGGTATTTGCATATAAGGGAACTCTTTTCTGACAGGTATCTTGAAATCGGCTGGATTAGTACCTTGTTCTGGGTTAGGTCTTCTAACAATGGACATGAATGGTATTTTTATGTTTTTATACTTATCACTGGTTCTCCAAGTTTTAGCGAACTCATTCCATCTTTGTAATGTCAAAAAGTGTATTGGTATTTTCTTACCCTCTATTGTTATTTCTAAATCATTATTTACAAAATCAACAAAACCTTTATCCAGATCATCAATAGCAACTTCCCTAGGTAAAAACTGTTTGTTTTGTTCTAAAAACTGTTCAGACCAATTTTGAGGACCATCATATGGGTCTGTAACCTTTATATCTATATCTTTTTTTATTTTTTTAGGTAAAGACATTAGTAGTTTGGATTAAATTCATTTTCATCAGCTGTAGTACAAACAACAGTTCTATAATAACCTTTATACCCAAGTCTAGTATGTTGGTTATCTGAAAATATTTTACCATCATCTACAACAGTAAAATACTTAATATTATCTTCTCTATCTGAGTAACCTATATAGTCACCATAGGTTATATCCACATTGAGTTCTTCTAAATGGGTAACGAACACAGTAAAAGTAAAATTACCATACTCTTCTATTCTACCAAAACCTTCAGAATAGGCTTTTGACTCTGATTTTTCTAATAGTGGTCTAACTTTTATTTCAATAGGTGGTTTAAACCTTATTTCTTGAGTACTAGATTCACCATAAACATCATCTGTTTGACTTTTAATCCTATCAACTCTAAATAAGACCACAGTAAAATTTAAATCACCCTCAACGAATTCACGAGCCATCTCATCCTCTAGATTAAAATCAGTGTAGTCATAGAATCTATGTAATCTTGAAATAGGGAATTTCTTTTTACTCATAAATGTTTTTTTATATAAATATCTATTAAATACCATTTCATTTATTTTATTAAAAATGTTTGTATATTTAATAAGTTATGTTAGATATTAGTAAGTTGAAAAACAGAAAAGCTCTGGTTAAACTTAAGAGTTATAGTGGCATTAATGAATATTTATTATCTCTAAGAGATAGAATAGAAAAAGAAGGAGACTTTCCAATATCACCCAGTACAGCAGAATATATAGAATTAAATTTCGATAGAGACCCAGTAGAAATAAACAAAGTCGTAGATATAAACGAATTTCAGGGTAAACAATTACAAACTAAGTTCGAACTAAGTCACATACCACAAAAAGTTTTGGTAGAATGGGTTTTAGGTGAAACTGAAAAAAGTTATCACGTCAAAGGAAAATTATTTAAAAATCAAAAGTATTCACCAACCTTTTATTTATCTAAAACACAAGTTTATGAAAATTTACTAGATGTTGAGGTAGAGGTTGAGGTAGATTTCGATAAATACCAAAAGTTAGATAAAAGAGGTTGGCGTGTTTTCCCACACCAAGAATCTGGTATTAAGTTTTTGTTAAGTAAGAATAATCGTATTTTAGGGGATGATATGGGTTTGGGTAAGACATTAATGTCTACTATAGCTTCTATAGAATCTAAATCGGAGAAAATATTAATCGTTTGTCCAGCTAATGCTAAAATAAATTGGTTTCGTGAAATCAATGCTTATATACCAGAGGATGAGATATCAATTATCAAGTCTGGACATTGGAACCCTAAAAAGTATACTATCATAAATTATGATATTCTAAAAAATTTTCACACCATCACAGATGGTAGAAAAAAATATAAAGAACATGAAATACGTAGAGAACTAGTAGAAGAAGGTTTCGATTTAGTTATAATGGATGAAGCACACATGGTGAAAAACCCAAAAGCTAATAGAACTAAAATAATGAATCAAGTAACGGAGAAAATTAAAAAACGTTGGTTACTAACGGGTACCCCCATAGCAAATAGACCCATGGACTTCTTTAACCTATTAAATATATGTGATTCACCAGTTACAGCTAGTTGGAAACAATTCGCGTTTAGATATTGTGATGGTAAAAAATTTAAAAAGAGGTTGAAGTCTGGTGCATATAAAGATATATGGATAACTGATGGGGCTTCTAACTTAGAAGAACTACATGATAGAACTAAAAACTTAATACTTAGAAGAAAAAAAGAAGACCATTTAGATTTACCACCTAAAATAGTGGCACCATACTACGTAGAAATAGAGGATATGAATCAGTATCATAAAGTTTTTGATGAGTACTTGGCTTGGGCCAAATCAGAGGGTAAAAAATTAGGTTCGGGTAGACATATGGTAGAGTTAATAGTTTTAAGAAAGTACCTCTCTCTAGAAAAAACTAAATTAACCATTGAATTAGCTGAACAAGCGGTAGAAAATGGTCAAAAAGTTATTATATTCACTAACTTTACCCACTCCTTTGATTATTTAATGAACCATTTTGGTGGGTTAGCGGTTGGTCATAACGGTAAAATGAATGCAAACAGTAAACAAAATTCGATAGATAGATTTCAAGAAGACGATAATGTTAAAGTTTTTGTTGGTAATCTTATTTCAGCTGGTACAGCCATAACCCTAACCAAAGCTGAAACAGTTATTATGAATGATTTAGATTTTGTACCCTCAAACCACTCACAAGCGGAAGATAGAGCTCATAGGATAGGTAGTACGTCAACAACCAATGTGTATTACCCTATAGCCGTAGGTACTATTGATGAGATGATGTTTAAAATACTAGAAAAGAAAAGAAAAATAATAGACACTGTAATAGGTGATGAACACGTATCTATGGATATAGAAAATGATTTGTTTGGTGAATTACTTAGTGGTTATTTTTAATTAACAAACTATCTTAGAATTAACAAAACTATCTATTACGTTTATAAATAGTTCCTCGTATATTGGCAATATCAATGAACAACCATCACTGAAAGTATCTATTTTAAATTCACCTTTATATACACCAGCCGTATTTACCTCTCTTTTTTTAAATTGGTACCCTAAATAATATTCTTGTTGTATTGTTAAACAATTATCATTTTCAACTGGTATTATTAGAGCGGGTTGATTAAAAACCTTATACCTACCTGTTTCTATGTTTAACATTGAAAATGTTATAGCCGCATTCTCTAGTTCCTCGAATATTTTCTTATAGTCGTTTCTACCATCGTTAATGATTTTCATTTGTAGTACTGGTAGTTGTGAGTTTTTTCTAATAAAGAAGTTTTGTGCCATTTATTGTTTTTATATAAATATGTTTCAAATATTAATTATCGAACTTATTAAAGAAGAATGTGAAAGATAAACCAAACACAACCCTAGCTATGATAACAAACATTAAACAAGTCATTTTAGTGTTACAAGGTATAAATAAAAAAAATATACCAGAGAACATACAAAAAGTTCTTAATAGTTTAAATAGATGCCAAGCATCGGTAAACCCAACAAGAAGGCTCTTAGATAAAAAAAATTTTTCACCAGCTAAAGGGTCACCATTTTTATACTTATTTCTCCAAGACTCCCTAGGGTCCCAAAATAGCTGATTCTTTTTTCTTTTAAATATAGAACTATCGTAATGGAACTGTATTTTATCCATAACCGCTTCACAAATCCCAGAAATTAAAAACAATATAAATCCAATGTATATCATAACCTTTTTATTATAAATATTAATGTGATTAATAAACCTATAAAATAGGTTCCCAATCCCTAGATTTATTATTTAAACCTCTAAAAATTTCTTTTTCATAATCGTCCATCTCATCCCAAGTTTGTGGGGTTATTTTAAAATAAATCCAAGTAGTAGGTATAAAAGCCCAACAAGTAATAAAAGGTACGGCCCAATTTTCATTACCCACTGAATATAAAATAAAAGATGTTATAAACGCAATTACCATAATATAAGTTATTGGGTGTAATTTAAACATAAAAAATTTTTTATTTTTTTTTGGGTGTACAATAGGTCTGTATAAATTAAATAATATTCTTCTTATTTTTTTATACCCACTTGGGTGTTTGACCAATAATCTTTCAATTCTTTCTTTTTTCATTCTTATTTTATTTACAGTGTGTTATTTTCTATCATAATCATCTTCAATTCTAACTATGTCGTCCTCACCAAAGTAAGACCCATACTGAACTTCTATGAAGTTTAAATCTTCTTCTCCCCTATTTTCAACCCTATGTTTTGTTCCTTGAGGAATTAAAACCGTTTCTCCATAATTGTAGTCTTGAACATCATCATCTAAAGTTATTGTGGCAACACCAGAAGTTATTGTCCAAACTTCACTTCTTTTATGGTGGTATTGATAACTAAGTCTACCACCTGGACTTACTGTTATTTTTTTTACTTTACAATTATCACTTGATAGAAGTATCTCATACTTACCCCAAGGTCTACTCTCGTTTTGTTCCATTTTATTTGTTTTTATTTTTTAGTAACCAACTACTAGATTGTATTTTATCACCAAGGCCATCTAAAAGATTTATCCCTAGTTCACCACAAATTGAGCTTTCTGGTATTGAATTATTATCTTGGTCCCCACCATTCGCGAAATAAAGTTCCCATACCTTACCATATTCATTGTGAATATGTTTTAAAGTTTCTATTTGTGTTCTATCTTTATCAATAGAAATTAAAGCGTGGCCAACGTATTTTATTGAACTAACTATTTCTAGTCTTTCGTTCTCTTCTTGGAATTCTTTTGAACCCTTAAGTTCTCTCTGTAAGTCTGAATTAACTATGGCTATGACATAATCATCACTAAATTCTTTTGCCTTTCTTAAAAGTTCTAAATGTCCTTTATGAATTGGGTTAAAGTACCCACTAACTATAACTACTTTTCTCATTTTTTTTTATTTAAAGTATATTATTTTTTAAAAAATTAAAAATATGTTCTGATTTTTTTAGGTGAAAATCACCAAAATCACCACCATCAGAATATTTCCTATCCAAATAACCTTTCACATTTGAATGTTCTTTATAAACATCAATAAAAATAAAATTATTTTCTAAACATTTATTTTTAATTAATTTATTAAAGTATTGGTAGTAATTTTTCCTCTCTTCATCCGAACCAATACAAGACACATGACCAGCAATATCTAAATATTTTTTTTCTGTCGGTGGTATAATATTATATACACAAATCTTCTTTAAATTTTTATTTAATTTATTTACTTCTCTTTTTATAGTGGAAAAATAATTAGTAACAATAGGTGTAATAATTTCTTTGTAAGATTTTTCATTATTAATATATTTGTGTATGTGAGACCTACAATCTATCTCACCAAAACTAAAAATTAAAATATCACCGTCAGATATAGCAAACTTACGAATATCAAACCTATCAAAATCTTCTTTATTAAAAGTATAACATAAAGTACCAGCGAAAGAATGTGATTTTATAAATACATTATCCACCCACTGTTCATTTAAGTCTAACCCACTACTTTCATCATAAGTGTGTTTATTTGTATCAGATTGGAAATCAACCCAACCATGTAAAGCGTGACTATCACCAACAATTATAACCCTATTACCCACTTCTTTTTTCATTTTTTTTATTAAGTGTTATAACCAACTAGATGTGAATTTATGTGATATGTAAGAGTTTTTTGTAAAAGGAACTTTCTTCCAAGAACCCCCACAAAAAAAATCAGAAGGTAATATTTTAATTTTATCATGCATATTATCAACCACCATTTTAGTGAAAGCTAGTGGACCAGTTTTAGATATAATATTGTAATGATAATCATCTCTATTAACGTTAACCATGTTTTTTTTTATATCTACTAGGTCATCTAAATTATCCATGCAGGACATAAACATTTTTAAAAATATTTCTTGTTTAGGTTCTGTTATAATAAACCATTGTGCTATTCCTAAATTTTTATAACAAATTTTTTGATTTTTTAGTAAATTTTGATCAACTTGATGCCAATCATTATGTACTTCATAAGATAAAATAGTCGATGTATTTTTAATGTCTATATTATGACCCAAACATTTTAATGTTTTCATCCCTAAATAATGGTCATAATCTAACTCAACACTATTATCACATACATTACTACAAAAATCCCACCTACTATCTATGATGTTTTCATTATTTTCATAAACAAATAAATTATTACCCCTATTTTCATCTCCATGAAAGTATCTATAATTTACGTCTAGTAAAGGGTCTATTTTTTTTAGTGGTAAACAATCTAAATCAGAATAAATACCACCTTCTAAATAAAGTATTAGATATCTAAATAAATCTGATAAAACAGCTCCGACACTTATTTTTTTAATTTTTTCTAAAAATAGTGGGTAATACTCATCAATTATGTCATAGATATCAGAGTCATCATATAAAATTATTTCATAGTCATCATAAAGTTCATAATACTTATTTAAACACTCCACCCATATAGGGTTTTCTATTTTATTCTTATTAGGACATGTTAAATGTATCTTTTTGGGTAACTCCATTTTTCTATTCTTTAGATTTGCCTTCTTTATCCAAGGTTATTTTTATATGTTCTATACCAGTAAATTCATTTACATCAGTTATCCAACCACCTTCCCATTGGCCACTGTAGACATGTTCAACATGATTATTATACAACCAATGAGAGTCATGTACATACATAACTTTATTTTTATACTCATTAACATACTGATTTTTATCAGTTCCATCAAAAACCGTTAAATTATTTTCTTTTAAATAGTTTTCTATAGACTCTGTAAAAACTTTAGGTCCAGTTAAGTTATGTACCATGTGTTCATATTTGAAATCATTACACTCTTTAATTCTTTTAACAGACTCATCAATCACACTTTTTAATAAAGGACTTCCTTTAGGTGCCGCAAAAACCCACTGACATAAAGCCTCATTACGTGGATATTCTGGTGTTAAAATTAAATCTGATTCTTTTTGAAATAGGGAATCTAAGTCATCCCCTATAAATATAGTATCCATATCAGCATATATACCCCCATAATGGTATATAACACAATACCTCCATAGATCAGCTTTCATCACTGGTAGAGGTAGATTATGGTAAATTTCATATATATCATTAAAATTTTCCTTCATAAAATCATCAGCTTTTTTATCATCAAAAAACTTATGGGTATAACCTTTTACATCCCAAGATTGGTAGCAATCGAATAACCTATTATTATCCATAACATAAGTCATGGATTTATGTGTTTGAAATATTGTTTTTGGTATCATTTTTTGTATATTTTTTTATCTCTATGTAATTCAGAGTAGTGTGGTTTATTTGCTTCGTAATATAGATATTTACTATGGTTAATAGTTCTAGTTTTTATGATTATTTTCTTATCACCGTTAAACCTATTTTCGTAACAAATAAAGTCATTGTTACTAGAGTTATCATCAAGTCTCTCAAATTTAAAACCTAATTTATAAGTGACACCACCAGACTCTATTAATTCCCTAAACATAATGGGTCCCGTTGGGTTAAATGAACTACACCCATAATAATTAGATTCTACGTTTTTTATTATTTGTTCTATTGCTTTTAAATAAATTTCATTTTTAGGTTTAGAGGCCATAAAAGCTATCTCAACCCCCCTTTTTTCAGCACAAGGAATGTAACCACCCTCAACTAGTATAAAATCATCTTTTTCAAAGTCTATAAAACTATTTATAGGTTCAATAAATGTCTGAGTTAAGTCACTCCAAATCCCACCTTTTTGGTAAAGCACACAATATCTAAATAAATCTGCTTTGTAAGCTGTAGGTACTAATGAATTATAAGTTTTTAAAATTCTACTATTAAAATTTTTTGTAATAAATTCCAAACACTGTACGTCATCAAAATAAACTAATTCACATTCTGGATTGTCTTTTATGGTTTTATTGAAAATAGTTTCTATTTCATTGGGTAAATTTGATTTTTCAAAAGGACCAGTTTTATATATTATTTTTGGTATCATTTTTTATGTTTAAACAAACTATTAAATACTTCAAAAAAGCATTCGTTATCTTCATTGTTAGCGTACCCTAAACCATGATTATTCTCTTTTGTGTACAATTCAAAAAAAGTAATATTACCCATTTTTGTTATTTCATGTTTTAAATCTTCATTATTTGGGTAATTAATATGACATAAAAGGTGGTGATCTTGAGTTATATCTGATAATGTTTTGTTTAATTCGAAAATCTCAGACATTACCGAATCATCCATCTTACTTTCTAAATTTTTGTAAGAACATATAAATAACTTTTTACCCTTTAATTTTATGAATTCCCTAAACCTATCAACACATCTAACATAGTAATCATAGTCTAATTTTTGTCTTGGATCTTTGTGGTTAAAAAAGTTTTCATGATACAAAGTGTGACCCGCTTGTCTTTCATTATCTGGTTCGTTTAATGCTATATCTGTATAATATTTAGGATCTAAAAAATCTTGGAAGTCATTTTTTAATATTTCTGTAGTAAATTTTGGTGTAGTAAATAACCAATCAAAGGGGAGGGCCATCTCCCTAGACTTTATCATGTTAAGTAAAGCCGCTGAAAAACAATAATTACCTATGGGACAAGCGTATTTAAATTCTACCATTTTAATTTGTTTTTATATATACTATAAATATCTAAAAAAAAATGAATATTCAGTTTTATTAAAATATTTATAGACGTGAACTATAAAATAAAAAAATTACAAATACAAAGAATAATACAAGAGTATAACTTGTTAAATACCGATTATGAATTAAAGAATAATATGGTAGATGAGTATCGAGAAGAATTCCTAAAGGAAACTTTCACTAAGGAAAAAAAAGATAATCAGGAGAATGGTCCTATTAAGAAAGAAGAGGTTAAAATAAAAAACGAAAATATACCAAACCAAACCAAAAGTAAAATAAAAAAAATATATAGAGAAATTGTTAAACAAACTCACCCCGATAAAGTAAATTCAGGGGTATTAAATAATTATTATTTAGAAGCTACGAGAGCTAATAATTTAAATGATGTTTTGGAGTTATATATCATTTGTGAAAAATTGGATATCGATGTCGAGGTATCTGATTTAGAACTAGATTTGTTCAACAAACTTATAGAAATTAAAAAGTCTGAAATTAAGAAGATAGAAGAATCTTTTATATGGATTTGGATAAATTCAAAAACAGAGGGGGAGAAAAAAGAAATAGTAGATAGATTTATAAGATTTTGCAATAATAATAGATAACCAAATAAAATAATATTTAAAAAATGAAAATAGGTATAACTTTAGGATTAAAAACTAATGACGAATCAATTTGGACAAACGGAATCAAACAGAATGTCCTAATGTTAGTGGACCTACTTAAAAGATCCAAAAAAAAATATGAAATATGTATATTGAACATATTTGACGTTGATTTCACGAAAAAACCATACTACTTAAAAGATATTGATATTTTTTATGTTAAAAACAAATTTATGGAAATGGATTTAATTATATCTATGGGTGGCCAAATGTTGGATAGTGATTTAAAAAAATTCAGAGAAAGTGGTGACAAAAAGGTTGTTTCATATAAATGTGGTAATAACTATGTTTTATCCATGGAAGAAATATTATTTAGTGAAGGTAGTAATACTGGTGAGTTTGAACAAGAATTAGATGAATTATGGTATGTACCGCAACAACATGAAGTTAATAACGGTTATTATAAAACTTTACATAGAACGAATGCTTTAATGGTACCCTTTTTATGGAACCAAAAATTCCTACATGAAAAAACTGTTGAAATAGAGTCTGGTTTTAGAAAAAATATATATAAAAAAGGTTGGCAATACGATAATACTAAAGAAAAGAAAATTATAGGTATAATGGAACCCAATTTAAATATCGTAAAATTTTGTTTAATACCAACTATGATAGTCGAGGAATGTTATCGTGGTCTGGTTGGTAAGAATTATATAGATAAATTGAGAATAACAAATGCTACTAAACTTAAAGAAGATAAACTCTTTATGTCATTTATAAAAACTTTTGACCTTTTTAAGGACGATAAAATATCTGCCGAAGCTAGATATCAGACAGCGTATGTTCTAACACAACACCTAGATATATTAGTATGCCATCAAATTTTAAACCCATTAAACTACCTTTATTTAGATGCCGTTTATTTAGGTTATCCCGTCTTACACAACGCTTATATGTGTGCTGACTTAGGTTATTATTACGAAGGTTCTGACACAATAGAGGGAGCTAAAATGTTATCGTACATATTAGAGAATCATGATAAAAATTTAGATTCATACAATGAGAAAAATGATTTAGTGTTACAAAGATACCACACTGAAAATGAAAACATAATAGAAGCTTACGATACTTTAATAGAAAATTTATGGAAAGGTGGAAATAGTGAAATGGTATATAATTATAAAACTAATTTGTACGATGAATGTCAGGTTTAATAACATATAGACAGTTCATCAAAAAATATGACAAAGTAGATATATTTGTTGACGAGATACCTAAAATAATTTTTAGAACTGGTAAGTGGGCAATAGAAGATATACCTAACGTAGTTATGGGGGTTTACAAAGATACCATTAAGTTAAACCCTGATTATGATTTTGTTTATTTTGATAACGATGATTGTTATAATTTCATTAAAGATTTTAACCCCAGTTACTTACTACACTACAATAAATTAATACCTACTGCTTACAAAGCCGATTTATTTAGGTACTTATTACTCTACAAATATGGGGGATGTTATGGTGATATGACACAAGAAATATATGTACCATATAATAATATATGTAGTGGTTTTGACAGGGTTTTATGTAGGGATAGTTTGAGTGATAAATTAGGTTTATATAATGCATTAATGTGTGTAAAACCATTAGACCCCGTAGTATATCGAGTAACGGAAATAGCTAAAAAAAATATAGAAGAAGAAAATTATACTCACTCTACTTTGGGTATAACTGGTCCAGTAGCTTTAGGTCAGGCGTTTATGGGGGTTTTTAAAGGTACTACTATTAATCTTAAAACTTACAAAAGTAATACACCAAAAGAGATTAGATTAAAAGAAAATAATGATTCTTTAATTTTAGACTATAGACTCGATGAAATAGGTAGAAAAATGATTTTTGACGAAAGGAATGGTGAAATAATAGGAAAACCTAAAATTGATAACCACCAAAGTTTATTATACGATGGAGGTAATACACACTACCACCAACTTTGGTACGGTAAAAGAGTGTTTAATTAATCTATTCTTCTATTTAAATTAGGATTCATTCTAAACTTACTAAAATGTTCATCATATCTAAGTTGTGCTAATTCTTTAATTTTCATTTCCCTTTCTAGTACTTCATTGGAAACAACATCTAGTAGTTCATTGTATTGGCTCATAACATTTTTTTGACTATATTGACTATAGTCTTGATTTTTATTGAAAGTATATTCACCATTAAATGCAGTCCTTAAAGCTTTTCTATATTCGACATAATCAACGTTCTCCCATTTGGAATTTTTCGAATAAATCCATTCATCTCCTGGAGATAAAAACGTAGATATCTCTTTCACTGGTAATAAAATAGAGTTATCTTTATTTATAAAATCCCTATAACCACTGATTTTAGTATCTAAAGTAATTATATCTTTTTTTAACACTACAGCATCTAATAATGGAATACAAAATCCTTCCATATACGATAAACAAATATAACAATCTATACCTTTTTTTATTGAGTATAGATATTCTTTAGGTAACTTTTTATTTATAATAATTACTTCTGGGTGATTTGGGTATTTTTTTAATAGTTTTTTAAGTACTGAAACTCTACTTTTTGATACCTCATTTAATTTTATCACTAACCTAACATTATCTTTTTCAGTAAATTCTTTTAAAAAATTTCTTAATGTCCTATTAATATTCTTTCTATGTGTAGCAGTAGATTCTGTATAGAAAGTATATTTTTTTTCATTAAATAAACTAGAAAAGAAACCATTGTCATCACCCAATAAGTTATCATCATAATAATTAGGTATTACTTTAATAGGCTTAGTAACTCCATTGTTTTCTAATAATTCTTTACCAATATTAGATGGTGTAACTATGTAATGAAAATTATTAATTTTTTCTATAATATGTGGATGTATAACAGTTCCGTCCATTGGTTGAATAAGTATTCTTCTACTGAATTTAGATAAATCGTCTAAATGAATGTGGTGCATTAACAATATATCACCCCTTTTAGTATAATTTAAAAGGTTATATTTTTCTTTAAATTCTTTTTCCAAAGACTCATTTATTATTTTTAGACTTTCCCCAGTTCTAGTCCATATTAAAAGGTTCATTTTATTTTCTTTTTGAGTAGACATATCTATAAGTGTTTAACAATAAATATTTATTAAATTAGTAATGGTAAATAAATATGGGGGTGTTTACACACCCCCATACCATTTGTTGTAAATTATACAATATAATTACATTAAAAACTAACGTTTCATTTACCTTATCCTTTAGTATCAAATGGAATCGGTAAGTCAACCCATGTACTTTCTGTATTTTGTATATGAGTTTTATATAACGAACCTGGTTTCCAGTAATCTAGACCTTCCTGAGTAAACCATCCAGTAGTAGGTTGAGTCATCATGAAGTAGCTTTGTGCATTTGTTTTCATTAACTCTTGCTCATTCCACTTCGATCCAACTTGTTCCACGTATTTTGGACTGAAAATTTCCTTATTGTTAACAACATTAAAGAAATCCGCGGCTAACGCCTTACCTGGGTTACTCCAACTACCGTTCCACTGGTGTCCTAGTGCTTCAGCGAATAAATCAAAGAAAGTGTCCCAATCGTATCCTAGCTCTAACCCTTCAGATAGTGCTTCATGTACAACACCTACGAATCCAAACCATCTTTTGGCGTTTTCATAACCTTTAGATTGGTTTACCGCATCGATGATTCCGTCAAACATAGTTTTAGCGTTAGGTTCTCTTTGAAGAGTACCATGTTTCATACTATAATCATTAATTGACGTTGACATCCACTGATTTACTTCCTCTTCCGCTGAAAGTTTAGGTTTTACTGAATCGTATCCGTATCCGTATCCATATCCGTATCCATAACCAAGACCTTCATCCTTTTTAGGTTCCTCAACTATTGTTCCATAACCTGGACCTTTAGGTACTTCAGCTCCCGCTCCCGGTGTGGGATTTTTTTCTACTGGTGCTCCATAACCTGGACCTGCTGGTGTTTCATAACCTGGACCTTCATCCTTTTTAGGTTCTTCAGCTACTGGTGTTCCACCATACACTATTTCATCAGAATGTTTTACAGCGTAGATAACATGAGAATCGTTTACATTACCAGTATACAGTAATTTTACAGCTCCTACAGCTACACCTTCTCCAGGTAAGCTATTTAAGTCAGTGTAAGCCACAGCCTCTTGCCAGTCTACCCCTTCAGTAAGAAGTTGACCATTTAAAAAGACTTGTACTGTACCTTGTTTAAATCCAGTTAAACAAGCTTGAGAATATAAACCTATTAGATCACCATTACCATTAGATACTGTATTTACAGAGATTGATTGTAAGTGGTTATCTTCTAGTCTATTCAAGTGGTTGTTTACTTCACTAAATGAATCTAAAGCTGTTACATCTGTGTTAGAGATTATATCAGTGATTTTACCATTTAATTCAGCATCAGCAGTTTCTCTAGCTAATCTCTCAGTAGAGATCTCAGTGTCAATCTTAGACTCTAAGTTCTTTTCTAATGCTTCTCTAGCTACAACTTCGTTTGACATATCTGTATCAATCTTAGTTGTTAGTGATTGGTCAGCAGTTTCTCTAGCTAATTTCTCAGTAGAGATCTCAGAATCAATCTTAGCATCTAAAGTTTTTTCTAATGTTTCTCTAGCTACAACTTCGTTTGACATATCTGTGTCAATCTTAGTTA
>CETF01005086.1_pt1 | contig 165473 bp, 140 predicted proteins | sample 326991 | NCBI WGS metagenome assembly CETF01 (sample SAMEA2622331, study PRJEB7988) | marine metagenome | biome: marine biome (ENVO:00000447); feature: surface water layer (ENVO:00002042); material: "saline water (ENVO:00002010), including plankton (ENVO:xxxxxxxx)" | depth 5 m | reverse complement strand
ATTACTTTTTTACTCGCTTGGGCAGGGTTCTACTTTATCCCGCGCATACGATACTTACGTTGGGTTGGTGTCTTTTTTTATCTTCCATGAGTCAATTTAATTACTTGGTAATTGCGTGAATCGATTATTATCATAAAAGTCCCACCTCTCATTTTCTTTGGCAATGTTCCGCTAATTATCCAATATCCATCAATTTCAAATATGTCGTAAGGTTGTTGAGTTTGAATTTTCTCTTTGTCATAAAAGTTAAATAAAACCATTTCTGCGAATTGTACTGCTTTTTCTTCTTCTTTGATGATCCGTTTCTTACCAATCACGTTATGAAGAGTAGAGTCTGAAAGAGTTTTGGCTAGAATTGTCTTTGCTTGATCTTCAGTCATCCTCAACCGATCAGTCTCTTGTCCGAATGCTAAAGAACTACTAATTAGTAGTATAAAAATGCTGATATATGGTATTTTTCTCATGGTTCTTTCTCTAGTGCTTTCTAAAAACGCCGTAACACCAAATCTATTAATATTATCCCACTTACAAATTCAAGTTTGCTCATGTTTACAATTATTGATAGCTATGAATTCAGCGATAATATTAACCCAATATCGATACTATGTTTAAGCTCGGGTTAAAACGTTTGTAAAAGCCATCGCTATCCAATAAAAAGCTTGTCAATTAGGCCCTCCAATCGCTTTCCTTTCCAATTGACAGAATAATCTGAGTTGAAACCAACAAGAGGAAGTTTGTCGGCACAAAGTTCTCTGAGATCATCAGCCTCGTCTTCATTTAAAGCCTCATTCTTTTTAAGCTTTATTCTCAAACCTTCTGGCATCTCTACCTGGCTAAGAATAAACAGCGAATCCTCTTTAGTTAATCTTATAGACATTATTTAAAATCCACATGACGATATAGAATTTGCTTTATATTTTCCTAGCTCGGTTGGTTCAATCTCAACTTCACTTTTTTCAAAAGAATGACTGTCGACCAAGTATAGGACTGCTTTGTTTGAATCAACTTTTTTGATTCTAACGGAATAAAACCCACTTACTTCTGAAACTAATATAGATTTAACAGTTTTGTAGGTCTCGTTATCTGAACTAATCCATTCTATATAAACATTTCTTGAAACATGTTCAAAACCTTTATTTATTATCACGATACGATAATTTCCTTCATAATCGTCTGTTCCCCAATGTCCAAAAGATTTAATCTCTCTAATTTCAGGAGATGCTGTTATTTGTTGAGCAGAAGCATATGAGCTCGAGAAGAGGAAGATTAAAAAAAGTGTTGGTTTTAAGTACATCTATGAATTTAGATTTCAGTATAACATATCATTACCCGAACAAGAATTCCCTCATCCGTTCAGTTAACATCGTTGAAACTTCGTAAAAATGCTAGTTCTAAAAACTCCGGATCAGTGCGCTCTATCCGTAGGGGCAATTCATGAATTGCCCCTACGGAATATGAAATCAATTCCTTGCGAGAAATTACTTTTTTAGTCGCTTGGACTACAGTCTACACACTTACTTTTCAAGCTCGTTTAGTTTCTGATATCGAAAAGATTGAATAGAATCTATTAAAGGCTCATAACTCAGTATTTCTGTACCTTCTTTATCGATATTTCGAATCTCAACTAATTGGTATGACCAAGGTGAACCTTGTTTAAGATGAAAGTAAAACGAAAGGATAAAGCCCACATCATCTTGAAACCACAATGTAGATACTTGATTCGAGTAGGTTATATATTTACCAATAGAATCGACATAAACAGTATCTACAGACTCTACAATTCTGTTTAATTCATTGGGCTTTAAATATAATTCTGCTCTTAATGAAAGAGAATCTAAATTAATTGGAATCCCATTTATTAAAGTGTCTGAGATAACTGTTGTGTCTTTTTTCCCAAGAACTTCTGGAGAAGTTGTAATCTGTTTCCAAGTATATACCTGATACTCCTCCTGAGGGATATTAAGTTTTGATTCTTCACAATTCCGGAGGAACAGAATTGAAAGAAAAAAGAATAAGATTGGATAGAGTTTCATTAACTAGATTAATGTCGGTATCGTTATAAAAGGTTTCTGGATACTTATGTTATCTCTTTTTCAATGAGTTTTTCCAATTCTTGAACTTCAAATTCTCTCATATAATCAGGGAAGATCAAATTTATCCAATAATCAATCTGTTTTATAAATCCCTTCACAGTATTTGTTTCTTTATTGATTTTCAGGACGCTTTCAACACAGAAGCCTGCAACATAAGCGCCAGCTTTAGTTCCATCCTCGTCTTGCAACTCAGTTGCCAACAAGAAGAACCTATCACCTACAGAATAATTATATCTTCTAAATTCACGAATGCAGGCAGATTCAGTACCATCAACTAATGAAACATTTTCACCTTCAGAACTATTCAAATAATCTTTGATAATTTTAAATTTCACTAGTTCCACATCTTCCATTTCAAAATAAGTGCCTTTATAGAATTCTGAAATCACAGCAACTACCAGAATGTTATTTGTATCGGATTTTATTGAACTCAACGCGCTTTTAAAACTAGTTCCTGAGCATGAACACGCATAAGAATTGGTAATTCCGATGTAGAAAATGACAAAAAAGGAAAAGAGTAGTTTTCTCAAGTTGTTAGACTATATAGATATTAAACCGAACAAGTATTTACGTTATCCGTTCAGTTAACATCGCTGAAACTTCGTAAAAATGCTAGTTTTAAAAACTCCGGATCAGTGTGCTCTATCCGTAGGGGCAATTCATGAATTGTCCCTACGGATTATGAAATCAATTGCCTTGCGAGAAATTACTTTTTGCTAGTTTAGACTAAGGTCTACTTTACCGCAAACAAACGGTATGAGGCTTGCGGTAGGTTATGATCATGGAAACCCCAGATATCTGGGCAGTTTAGCTTGAAGTACTTCGACTAAAGCCGGCTCCATGTATTCATAAATATCCGGGATATCTAAACAAATGATCTTTTGGTCTTTTAAATATTCTCTGAAATTCTTGCGCAGTCTGTTGATATGATTTTTTTCCATCACAAATATTATATCCGCCCATTCAAGCAGCTCTCCTGACACACGATTTTTAGCGCTATTATTAAGCCCTGCAGAAGATACCGTCAAGTCATCTCTACTGGCATAAACTTGTTCAGCAGTTGGACTACGAAGTTTATTCTGACTACAAATAAATAAGATGTTTTTATTCATTTAATAAATTTTGAGAATGTCTGAATATGAATAAAAAAATACTTGTGTGGAGCAGGAGCTCCGTTCGTTTCTCCCAATCAGGAGCTTGGGAAAGAGGTTAAAATGGCAAATTATCATTCTTCTTCTTCGGCTTAACTATCTACGGGTAATTTTTCTTTAAATAGCTGAACATGACGATTCCAGAACACGCCAATTATATTAATGCACAAACTAAATAATTTATCTGGGTTAGAATGATTTTCATCAACCCAACTTGGCAAGTGTTGGTTAGTGAATTTAAAATCAGGTTTATGAGCCGCATCGTTTCTCTTTTTTCTTAACCAATTAAGAGATTTGAATTCTGCCTCATTGAGAATTTTCATTTCATATAAAAGTGTTAATCTTACAGAAAATGGAAAATCTCTTGTGTTCTTGTTAATATTTTTTCCATTTCTACAATACGCTTCAATTAAAGTAGAAACCATTAATTCTGAAAAAGTACAAGATACCACAAGAAGTAAGCGATGATTATTCTTGTAATGGTTTAGCTCCTTCAGTATCGCTGGTAGCATTCCTTCCTTCTTCAAAAATTCTGGATCTACTTCTTTAATCTCACTCATTTTTTAGAAATTTAGGTACATAACGACCCTGCGTTTAAGCGGCGCAGGTTCTCGGTTTTTATTGAAGTAACTGAATATTTTTATTGGGTACAAGCTTAACTGCGAACCCTACCTGCGTCCGACTTGAAACGCTTGTTATAGGGCGACCTTTGGTTTTATTTCACGAAATCTATTTATCCATTTTACTCTAAGAACTTGAGTAATCAGTAGTGAAAGTGATAAAGGCAACCAGATCCAAAATTCATATTTGAAAGCCCAATACAAGAATGGTGTAACAATTAATATCCATTCAATAAGTACCACTTTTGTTGTATTTATGCCCGTGAAATAAAAGATTAAAAAATCCAATATGATGATTATCAAATAAAACCCAATCAAAATTGGAATTCCATAGATTAAAATAGAAAAGGGTATGAGTAAAATATTATCGAAAAATACTTCAGACCAATTTTGTTCTGACTCTACTCCAATAAGCTTGAAGAAAATACCACCTAAATAAGCTGCTATTAAAAAGCCAAATAAGTGAATCCAATTGGTATTTAGTATTTTTAGAATGTGTCTCAATTTTGTGAATTAGTTGAGCCCTATAACATATCATTATCCGAACAAAAAATTTCCTTATCGCTCAGCATCAGGCAAAGAAAGCCCCTTTCACCTTTCACCTTTCACCTTTCACCTACAACGGCAAATTATCATGCTTTTTCTTCGGCACGGTGTCCACTTTGTTTTGCGAAACTTCCAGAGCTTTGATCAGTTTGGCTCGGGTTTCTTCCGGCTTGATCACATCATCAATAAATCCTCGGGCAGCTGCTCGATACGGATGCGCAAACTCTTCAGCATATTGTGCTTCAAGTTCTTTCTGCTTGGCTTCAGGATCGCCGGCTTTTGCAATTTCTCTTCGGAAAATGATCTCAACCGCTCCTTTACTTCCCATTACCGCGATTTCAGAAGTTGGCCACGCCACGTTGTAGTCGGCTCGGATATGCTTGGAATTCATCACATCATACGCTCCGCCATACGCTTTACGGGTAATTACTGTCATTTTCGGAACCGTAGCTTCACAGAACGCATACAGTAATTTTGCGCCGTCTTTGATAATTCCGCCCCATTCCTGATCGGTGCCCGGTAAGAATCCCGGAACATCTTCAAACACCACCAACGGAATATTGAACGCATCACAGAAACGAACAAATCGCGCTCCTTTTTTGGAAGAATTGATATCCAACACGCCAGCCATCGCCAGCGGTTGATTCGCTACAATTCCGATACTTCTTCCACCCAAACGAGCAAATCCAACTACGATATTTTCAGCATATTCTTTGTGCACTTCGTAGAAACTCTCTTTATCAACAATTCCTTCGATCACATCTTTGATATCGTAAGGTTTGTTCGGATTCAACGGCACAATATCATGAAGTGCTTTGGCTTTTGCAGAATCCGGTTCTTTGGATTCGATCATCGGCACTTTTTCTTCACAGTTCTGCGGGATATACGACATCAACGTTCTGATATCCTGCAAACAAACCGCATCATTCGGAGTTGCAAAATGTGCTACTCCTGATTTTGAGTTGTGCGTCATTGCTCCACCCAGTTCTTCCGAAGTCACTTCTTCGTGCGTAACGGTTTTTACCACATTTGGTCCCGTCACGAACATATAACTGGTATTTTCTACCATGTAAATGAAATCCGTAAGCGCCGGACTGTAAACTGCACCACCTGCACATGGTCCCATGATCGCAGAGATCTGAGGAATCACACCGGAAGCCATACTGTTTCTCCAGAATACTTCAGCATAACCGCCAAGCGAAGAAACGCCTTCCTGAATTCTTGCTCCACCGGAATCATTCAACCCAATTACAGGAATGCCGTTTTTGAGTGCCAAGTCCATCACTTTGCAAATTTTCTCGGCATGTGTTTCGGAAAGAGAACCACCAAATACCGTAAAATCCTGACTGAATACATACACCGGCTTGCCGTGGATCTTTCCGTGACCGGTTACTACACCGTCGCCCAGAAACTGCTGCTCATCCAGGCCAAAAGCGGTACTTCGGTGTGTTACAAAAGCATCTATTTCATCGAACGAACCTTTATCCAGAAGCAGGTCGATGCGTTCTCTGGCAGTAAGTTTTCCTTTCTCGTGCTGCTTTTCGATGCGGGCTTTTCCACCACCCAGTTTCGATTGCTCACGTAGTTTTTCAAGACGTTCTACTTTTTCGTTCTTTTCCATAGTTAGTTAATCAGGATTTATACTCTTTAAAATAGGATTGCAACGTATCAATAAATTCGCTGGCCTCTTCCGAGAACATATCCACTTTTTGTTTGCTGAAAATTTCTTGTTGTAAAAATACAGAGGCTTCGTTCCAATTATCAAATTGTCCCAGCTCATTGATTCCCCGGTCGTATGCTTTCTGTTTTCCGGAAAATACATCGCTTACCCAACGATCCTCGCTGTCCATAAGATACTCATTCAATTCCATAGTGGCTGAACTGTCTTCAACTGCCTCTTCTTCTACAAAAATCTCATCGTCTTCATCTTCAACGAGCAGTGTATTGAACGTGGGTTCAGATTCAGGTTCTTCCTCTTTTTCCCGTGAAGCCATCATCACTTCCATCTGATCTTCACTCAAAAACTGAGCCCACATTGGCTTTTCTTCTTCATCTTCTGAGCGGTCATCGTCTTCCGAACCAATATGTTCTTCCAAAATCGGATCTTTGGTTTCTTCGTCCGGTTGGAAAGCATCCTGAATAAGATCGTCTTCTTCTATCAATTCACTTTCAAATTCTTCATCGCCCTGAACTACTCCTTCATAAGAATCCTTAGCCTGATCTAAAATAGAAGTCAGGTTTGATTTGAACGCTTGTTTGTCTTCTTTTTGATTACTGACCGGCTCGGAATGCTCTTCTTCTGCATCATCATTTTCATCTTCACTTAAGAAGATATTATTCAAAGATTCCGAATCATCCACACTGTCAAATACCAGAGTTTCTTCCTGTTCGATATCTCCAAGAATCTCGTTGATATCCGGCTCCACAGCTTCGGACTGAAACAAACTTGCTAAATTTTCTTCTTTTTCTGCGTCTTCAGGAATTTCTTCCTTTGCTTCTTCTGCGACTTCAGCCGGTTTTACCGGTTCCGATACTGGCTTAGTCTCACTTTCCTGCTCTTTTATCAATTCCATTTTGAAGTTCTCGGTCGAAAGCATTTCAATGAAGGTACTTTGCGTAACTGCTACGTCAATAGAAGAAAAAATTTCAGCGGTGTTATCGAAACCTTTATCTCTGAAGAATCTTTGTAAAAGCTCCGGAGCGAGTTTTCCTCCGCAAAGAGAAAAAAGCATTTCCAGTTTTTGAGACCAGTTTTCAGCGGTATAATCAGATACGATCCGTGCATCCAAATTTGAAACCAGACTTTGGCAGCGTTCTATAGTCAGTTCATCCAGCTCTCTTTTCTTCATGTAAAGAGGAATCGCGGTTCCAAAATGTTTGTAAACCATGAGTCTGGCACAACGCTTACTTACTTCATCAAACGAAAGCACTGTTTCTTCCCGAAAAATATAAGGAGCAATGTTCTTTCGAGGTTCAACAAGAACAGAAACTATATCGCTAACCGTAGCATGCAGAATATCATACAACTTTTGGTGCGGAATAACGGAGCAGCTTATAGCCGCATTTTCAAAATCGTTTTGAGCACTAACGAACAACTTATTTTCCGTATCAACCCAAACAGAATCTGTCTTTTTAAGATCTGACAGCACTTTGTCTTCAAGTAAAAGGCGAATTCTTTCTACAATGTAGACAGGTATTTCCGCCTTCAATAGCTGTTGAGGTGAGTAAAACGGACGCTCTGTTCCGATCTGTCCTATAAATTTATCGGTAATTTGGTCAATGACCTTTTGCATGGAAGTAAGATGATTTTGGTGAACGAAAATAAAGCCTAGAAAGTGGCATTACAACACGAATCTTTCCATCATAGTATATTTTTGCATTATACTTTCTACCTTTAGCGTATGATTTCACTTTCGGTCACAGGTCTTACCAAAAAATATAATCGGAAAACGGTTTTTGAGGATGTTCAATTCGGGCATAATTCCGGGATACTAGGCATTTCAGGCTCAAATGGAAGTGGAAAATCTACCTTGATGAAATGCCTGGCAGGATTACTCAGACCTAACTCCGGAACCATTGAGTGGAAATTGAACGGCGATCTGCTATCCCAAACCGAACTTAAAGATCACATCGGCTACGCTGCTCCGTATATCTCTTTGTATGAAGAGCTTACTGTTCTCGAAAACCTGAAGTTTCTTTCTGAAGTAAGTCAGCAACATCTGAACGAAACGGACATTCAGCAATTACTCAGCAAAACAGAAACCGATTCTCTTAAAGACAAGTTGTACAAATCACTTTCTACGGGACAACAACAGCGTGTGAAACTGGCTTCATCCCTGATCCGAGATCCTGAAGTGTTGTTTTGGGATGAACCCGGCTCCAATCTGGATTCAAGCGGACATGCTTTGGTTCAGCGTATACTTCAAGAACAAAAAGAAAAAGGTTGCCTGATCTTTCTGGCTTCCAATGATCCTGATGAAATTGCTCTTTGTGACGAAAAGATAGTGTTGGGTGATTAGTGTTTAGTTTTTAGTTATGAGCTGATAGTTTTAACTTCTGCCACTAGCAAACTTAAAACTGAGCACTAAAAACTAACCAATCCCACATTGATTTCACAAAAAGACCAGGACCTCGCAACACTTATTCTTGAACACAGCACTCAACTTCAGAAAGGTGAGAATGTAATGGTTCAACTCATCGGTTTAAACGGAATTGATCTGTTAAGAGCTTTGGTGGAACAGATCCGTGATAAAGGTTCGCATCCCTTTGTCCAGATCGAAGACACAGAAACGCAGCGTTTGTTGATTGAAAAAGGCGATACTGGTTTTTGGCAGAATCAGGCTTCTGTGGATCAACTTCCGCTTATGAAACAGATGGATGTTTTTATCGGAATTCGTGCTTCTGAGAATATCTATGAGAACTCTCAGGCAAGTAAAGAAGCAAATAAAGCGTATTCAGAAAACTTTCTGAAGCCGGTTCATTTTGATGAAAGAGTGAACAACACCAAGTGGTGCATCATGCGCTATCCTTCTCCAGCTTTTGCGATGAATGCCAAACTGCCAACCCGTGAGTTCACCAAATTCTATTATGATGCTTGTTTAGTTGATTATGCCAAGCTGAAATCAGCTATGGAGCCGTTGGAAAAAAGATTACGCGCTACTGATGAAATTCATTTGAAAGGCGAGGGAACAGATATCAAGTTTTCGGTAAAAGGACAGAATTGGGTTCCTTGCTTTGGTGCTCACAACATTCCTGATGGAGAGATCTTCACTTCTCCGATCCTGGATTCTGTAAATGGTCACATTACGTACGCCCCATCGGTATATCAGGGGAAACCTTTTGAGTTTGTGAAGCTGGTTGTAGAAAACGGTGTGGTTGTGGATTTTGATTCATCCAACAATGACGCGTTGAAAGATATCTTAGACACCGATGAAGGTGCTCGTCGATTTGGGGAATTCAGCTTTGGAACCAATCCTGTGATCGAAAAGCCGATGTACGATATTCTGTTCGATGAAAAGATCTATGGCTCCAATCATTTAACACTTGGGAAAGATTATGAGATCGCACCAAACGGAAATTCGAGTAACATTCACTGGGATCTGGTTTGCATTGGTGCCGATGTATTTTTGGATGGAGAACTCATCCGAAAAGGAAGAAAATATGTAACGGATGATTTGAAAGGATTGAATCCGGAAGAGTTATTGAAGTAACTTTAAAAACCCACTTAAAATGTATTTCAGATTTGGTAGTACATTAACTAAGCTTCCCCTCCCCCGGAGGGGATTGTGGGATGGGTTTTTACGAATTAGTTTTTAAGTCATGAAAAAAACCATCCTCATATATGGTCTTTCACTAGCAGTACTCGTTTTCTTGTTGGAGTATTTCGAGTATCGGTATTTTGTGCATGAGCTGTCTACCGAAGTTTTCGTTTTCTTTATTGCCCTTATTTTTACCGGACTTGGATTGTGGGCTGGGAAAAAGCTGACCAATCAAACCAAAATAGAATCTCCTCCTTTTGAGCAAAATGAAAAAGCCATCCGGTATTTGAAGATCAGCGAGCGGGAACTGGAAGTATTAGAATTGGTTGCTCAGGGATTATCCAATAAACAGATCTCTGACAAGCTCTTTGTCTCTGTAAACACAACCAAAACCCATCTGTCTCATCTCTACGAAAAACTGGATGTAAAGCGCAGAACCCAAGCGGTAGAAAAAGCGAAGTCGTTGAATCTTATTGAGTGATTTCGGGTTTTGGGTCATTCCGTCCACCAGATGACGGATCGGAATCTTTGTGAGGTTTCTGTATCTGAAATTGCTTGAAAAGGATTTCAAGCCCCACCATAAGATCCTGAAACAAGTTCAGGATGACGATAGATAACTCACCCATTCCTACGATTTTTGCAAAATCATACTTTCGGGTGACGCCTGATTTCTGTTAATTGCTTACTCTTTTGGTGTACATTAACTCCAATTAATCACACTATGAAAAAAATCATTCTTGTTTATGGTTCCATCACCGGAGCAGTCATCATTCTTAGCATGACTTTGGGAATCTATGTAGCCAAATATGGTGGCAACGCTTTCTTCGCTTCAGAAGCGCTTGGCTATTCCATCATGCTTATCGGTTTTTCGATGATCTTTGTAGCAACCAAGAAATACAGAGATGAAGATTTGGGTGGCATTATAAAATTCGGTACTGCTTTAAAAATAGGATTGGGAATTTCGTTGATGGCTGGCATTGTGTACGTCATTGTTTGGGAAATCAATCTTTATCTGACAGATTATGAATTCATTAGTGAATACACCGATTCTATTATTAGTAGTGCCAGAGAGTCAGGAGCATCAGCTCAAGAACTGGAAGCAACTATTGAGCAAATGGAAGAAATGAAAAAGAAATACGATAATCTCTGGTACAGACTTCCTCTTACATTTACTGAAATATTCCCGGTTGGATTACTACTATCACTGATCAGTGCAGCATTTTTTAGAAATCAAAATTTCCTCTCTTCCCAAAAAGAAGAAACAAACGCTTAAAAGTATTTTATCATGCAAAGCAAAGCATCTTCCCCAGACGAATACATCGCAGAACTTCCTGAAGAACGGGTTTCGGCGATGAAAAAACTCCGTAAAACCATAAATGATAATCTTCCCGAAGGCTTTGAGGAAACCATGAGTTATGGAATGATCGGCTATGTAGTTCCTCATTCCATTTATCCGGACGGCTATCATTGTTCTCCGGAATTGCCACTTCCATTCTTAAGTATCGCTTCGCAAAAGAATTTTATCGGGCTATATCATATGGGTATTTATTCCGATGAAAAACTTCTGAATTGGTTTACTTCAGAATATCCAAAGTATGTAAAAACGAAACTTGATATGGGAAAGAGCTGTATCCGTTTCAAAAAACCGGATCAAATTCCTTATGAATTAATTGCAGAATTAGTGCAAAAGATGTCGGTTCAGGATTGGATCGATAAATATGAATCTGCAGTAAAGCGATAATAGCATGATTAAAAAAATAGCTCCTCTTTCAATTCTCCTGTTTGTTAGCATTTCGTTAAACGCACAAGCTCCCGATCCAGCACTACCAGAATTAGCCTGGTTAACAGGATATTGGACTTCTACCGAAGACGGAACAACCATCGAAGAACTATGGACCAATGGCGCAGGATATATGATGCTTGGTGTTCACCGAGATGTAAATGAAAACGGACGTTCTTCTTTCGAGTACCTCAGAATAATGAGAACCAGGGAAGGAATTGTTTATGTCGCCAGTCCTGGTGGAAAACTCGGAACCACTTTTACAATGATAGAAAACATAGACCAAAAGGTTGTCTTCGAAAATCTTGATCACGACTTTCCTCAACGAATAATCTACTCCAGATCCGGAGACACGCTTACCGCTCGCATTGAAGATGAAAGTGGTGAAAAATCTATGGAATGGGTCTGGACAAAAACTAAACCCAAATTCTAATGAGTACAGAATCAGTAAACCCAAATAATCATTCTCTTTCACTTGCTGTAAAAGACATTCACGCATCGAAAGCTTTTTATGAAAAGCTCGGATTTACTCCTGTTGAAGGAACCGGACCGATTGAGCATAATTGGATAATCATGGAAAATGGGCATTCTAAGATCGGTTTGTTTCAAGGTATGTTTGATGAGAATATTATCACCTTTAACCCAACGGATGCGCGTTCTGAATACAAGAAACTTAAAGATGATGACCAGGTAAAGTTTCTCATGGAATCGGAATCTTTACAAGAGGAAAAAGGGCCTTGTCATTTTTGTATTGAAGATCCGGATGGGAATCAAATCTTGTTTGATCAGCATAATGAGTGAGGATAGCAAGACTACGTCACTCAGAGCGGAGCGAAGAGTCTGTACAAAAAGAAACAGTGCTAAACCAATGAAGTGCAGATTCATCACTGCGCCGTTCCGAAGGTATTCGGAACAGGCTTGTTCTGAATGACTGAAAATTTAATACTTAAGTAAAAAAACAATGAAAAAAAGAGTGACAGGTATCGGCGGGGTTTTCTTGAAAGCAGAAGATCCAAAAGCAACAAATGAGTGGTACGAAAAACATCTTGGAATTAAATCCGGGCAATGGGGTGGAACTTTTATCTGGCGACATGCTGAAGACAAGGAGAAAATGGGCTATACAGCATGGAGTATTTTCAAGAATGACACGACCTACACAAACCCGAGTAAGAAAGACGCTATGATCAACTACCGGGTGGAAGATCTGGAAGCGCTCCTCAAAGTATTAAAAGAAGAAGGAGTAGAAGTTGTTGGCGAGATGGAATCTTTTGAATACGGCAAGTTCGGTTGGATCATGGATCCCAACGGGTATAAGATAGAACTCTGGGAACCTTTTGACGGACCGTATGAAGAAATGTTGAATGAAAATGATGTGAATAGGAGTAGCTAGTCCTCATAATATTTAAACACCGGATAGATCACATTCTTTTCATTTACTCCATTCTTCTCGAAATACTCATCAAAGAAATTCCAGGTAACCAGTCCATCATCGGATTGGGGCTCCAGCATATAAAAGATCAGGTTGGTTAACGGCTGAGCCATATCCACTAAAAAATCTCCTTCGTTTGCCATTTTGGTAGATTCTTTAAATTCGCCTTCTACCATTGCCATATTGTGACCTTCAAACTGTCGCTGCGACTTTTCGAATTTTGAGATCTCAAAAACTTCCCCTTCGTATTCTTTTCGACTTTCTATCTCGGATACGATCACACCCTGCTTTTTTAGATGATCCGCAATGGCTTTCATTTCTTTTGGGATGATATACCCTCTTGGAATCGTACTTTCAACTGTTGCTTCAAACTTGCTGTAATTCTGCACATCAGGAATTTCAATGATCTCCCCTGATCTGATATAGCTTGTATCGCCTTCTGCTGTTACATAAGGAATGTAGTTGTAAGTTCGGAGCGTAAAAGTATCCTCAAGAGGAACCATTTGGAACCGAACGCCCTTCTTTTTCTTACCGGCATTATCTAACACATTCTGCATTGCTGATTGGGTAGCACTTTCATTTACTTCGGTTATATATTTTCCATTGTTGTTGGTGTACTCAAGAATTTCGGTTACAAAAACTTTAGTTGAGTTCATTCTTTGGTACAATCTCTCGTGTGCAAATGCTTCACTTAAAATCCCGATCTTATTTCTTAATCCCATCTGATTAACCAAATATCTCGGATGATGATTGTACGTGTACAAAGCTTTAGGTGGCCATCCTTGTCTTAAGCTGTAGCCACCGTAAGGTCCCAAATACACGTCGTGCTCTTCTTTAACCTTTTGCGTGACCTGAGGCAGTAATTCATTCCAGGTAAGATCATACGGAGCTTTTTCACCCGCAGAATGATAGCTCGGAGCCCAAGTCAACGAATATCCATGCCATGTTCCATTTGTAGTATGCAGATCAACGAATATTTCAGGATCCCATTTCAAAATTACATTTTGGATCATCGCGTTGGTTTCTAGTGCTTCCATTTTCATTCCGTCTCTGTTCAGATCCCAACCCTGACTGTTTGCACGAATTCCTGTTTTCTGTGGACTTCCTTCCTGCGACCTTCTCACCTGAACATCCATTTTATCGTTGGAATCTGTGTTGTAGATCGGGGCAAAAACGATGATCTGATTATCCAAAAGGTACTTTTTATCACCAAGCAGAATTTCTCTCATCAGGATCTGAAGAATTTCTTTTCCTTCCACTTCTCCCGAATGAATATTTCCTTGAATATACATCACCGGCTTTCCCGATTGCTCTGCTTCCTCAGGAGAACTCACTTTTGGATCAGCCATCACAACTACAGGAATTTCTTTTCCTTCTAAACTCTTCCCCATGTATTCCAAATGCATCAGATCTGCTTTAGGCTGTAGCGCTTTGATAAAATTCATCACATCCGCATAGGTAGAAGTTTCCTGATAATTGGTTTTCTCAGGAGTAGTGATCAATTCCGCCGGCCATTGAGCATACACAGAAGTTGATAAAATCGATAAGACAATAATCAGTAAAAGCTTTTTCATAACAAGTATTTTTTGTGCAGTTGATGATACCAAATTGAAATGAATTCTCATTAGAGCATTTCGAATTTTTACTTCCATTCGCGAGTTTATCCTGTCTTATTTAAAACTCCCATTTACGAGCGACAGCGAAGTAATCTCCTCTGATCGACTCTCCCTTTCAAAAGGAGAGGAATTTCTTGAAATATTCAGAACTCCATCAAAGAGTCCTCCTCCTTGGCTAAGGAGGAGACAGAGGAGGTCTAAATATTTCAATTTCAAGAGGAGACTGCTTCGTCACATCCGTTCCTCACAGATGCATAAACATCAGCAGATGAAACCAACATGAAATTTATCCGTGTTATTACAGTCACTGTTAGTTAAATGGGGAAATCATGAAAAACTCAAAAGCCTTCTTTTTCACTGGATCAGTTTTGCTATTCTTTTGGATCATTGGTGGATTTAGTCCTTACATAGGTTGGGAATCCAGACTCTTTAAGATACTGTTAACAGCCATTCTTGGTTTTGTAGCCTGGAAACTCAAAAATTCTGAAAACCCGAAGTACAAGAAAAGCGCATTGATCATAGTTTTGCTACTGGCAACAGCTACTGCTTATGCGGAGCCATATGTAAGTCATGCCGTATTCGGACATCACCACCATCATTTCTTTTGCGGGAAGTGATCAGATACGCAGAATCAATATATTTTGGAATAAAATAATTCCTTGAGGGAGGATTTACATAGGAATCAACACTAGTTGCCCAAATCCTTAAGTTCTAAGATAAGTTCGAAATGAGATAAAGAAATCTCATGTCTTAAATCTTACGTCTTAAGCCTACCTAATTATCGTCTCAGTCCTCTTTGGTCCGGTAGAAATGATCGTAAACTTCACTCCCAGATACTTTTCAATATAATCGATGTAAGATTTCGCAGCATCAGGAAGTTCATCCCATTTAGTCATTCCGGAAATGTCTTTATCCCAGCCCGGCATGGAAGTATAAATCGGTTCTACATTTTCGATCTCATCTAAGCAAAGCGGGAATACTTTGGTTTCCTCTCCGCCATTGATCTTGTATCCGGTACACACTTTGATCTCATCAAAGCCGTCCATTACATCCATCTTGGTAAGCGTAAGTTCGTTGATACCGTTAATTCTGCATGCATATTTCAAAGCAACCAGATCTAACCATCCACAACGTCTTGGTCGGCCGGTAGTAGCGCCGAATTCGTGACCTTTTTTGCGAAGTTCTTCTCCTGTTTCGCCCAAAAGTTCAGTTGGGAAAGGTCCGTTTCCAACTCGTGTGCAATAGGCTTTGGTGATGCCCATCACATGCGTTAACGCCGTTGGAGGAACACCGGAACCTGTACACGCTCCACCTGATGTTGGGGATGAAGAAGTTACATACGGATAGGTTCCGTGGTCAACATCCAGCAAACAACCTTGCGCTCCCTCAAGCAAAATTGACTTGTTGCTCTCCAATCCTTCGTGTAGCAAATTGGTGGTGTTGCAGATATACGGAGACAAAATATTGATAGAATCTTCCAATTCATTCATTAGATCATCTACAGATAGTGTCGGCTCCTGATATAGGTTCTCCAACGCAAAGTTTATATCTTTGATGTTCTGCTCAATTTTCTTTTTTAGTACTTCTTTGTCTAACAGATCAACCATTCGAATTCCGACTCTGGAAACTTTGCTTACATAAGCCGGTCCGATCCCACGTCCTGTAGTCCCGATGGCATCTCCGCCACGACGTTTTTCTTTCAGTTGATCGAGCAGTTTATGATAAGGTAGAATTACGTGCGCCGTTTGGCTGATGAAGAAACGTCCTTCTAAACTAAAGCCCATCTCCTGCACATCTTTGATCTCTTTAACCAATGCGATGGGATCAATAACAACACCGTTTCCGATCACACAATCACCGGAGCCATTAAAAATACCGGATGGAATCAGATGTAATACAAATGTTTTGTCATCAAACTTAAGCGTATGACCTGCATTTGCCCCGCCTTGATAACGAACAATAAAATCCGCTTTATCGCTTAATAGATCTACGATCTTTCCTTTTCCTTCATCGCCCCACTGGGCACCAATTACTACTCTTACTGACATATCTTATTTAAAAAACTATTAACAATAAAAAAGGGGTGTAGTTATCTACACCCCTTTCAGGTTCTATTTAGAAAACACCTTTCAACCTTCGTTGAATGATTCGGCAGCTTCTTCTACTGATTTGTAGTGTTTGAAAACTGTGATCAATTTTGTCACAATCAACAAACTCTCAATCTTATCAGTAGCGTTAGCAATTCTAAGATCACCACCAGCCTTACGCATGGTTGTGAGCGCGCCGATTAACATTCCAAGTCCGGATGAATTCATGAACTTTACTTTTCCGAGATCAACTACAATGTTGGTTTTTCCGGCATCAATTAGCTCATGAAGTTTTTCGTTCAGGCTAACCGCATCGGGTCCACCCATTACGTTACCTTTAAATTCGATAACTACGCTACTGTAGCGTTCTGATGTATTAAAGCTCATAATCCTATTATTTAAAACTTATTATTTATTGGTTTTGGAGTTTAATTCTACTACCAAAGAGCTGGCAACAAATAAAGAACTATACGTACCAAGTACAATACCAATTAACAGTGCAAAAGAAAAACCTTTTAACACTTCGCCGCCAAAAATAAACAGCACAGCAACCACAAACAAGGTGGTAACCGAAGTGATAATAGTTCTACTTAGCGTATCATTCAAGCTTTTATTTACCATTGGAATAAATTCCATGCCTTTATGCACGATACTGTTCTCACGAATACGGTCAAAAACTACTACCGTATCGTTCAAAGAATAACCTACAATAGTTAAGAAAGCTGCAATAATATTCTGATCGATCAACAAACTAAAGTTTACTACATCACTCAGTAATGTAAAAATTCCAAGTGTAATAGTAACATCGTGAAACAACGCTGCAACAGCTCCGGCCGAGAATGTCCACTTACGGAATCTAGCAAGAATATAGACAAAGATAATGATCATAGAGTAGATCACAGCTTGTAATCCACCTGATTTAAGATCTTCAGCAATTCTTGGACCTACACTGTCTGTTTTCTCAGTTATTGCATCGTTATCAGGGTAAAGTTGAGACATCGTAGAACGTACTATTGTCTCGATCTCTTCGATTGTGTTTGTATTGTCTGTTCTGATCAACACTTCTGATTCTGATCCAAACAGCTTTACTTCGGGAGTGGATCCCAATGGAGTTGTCAAGCTGGACCTGATCTCAGTTACATCTACAGCGCTTTCAAACTTCAAGACTATTTCTTTACCGCCTTTAAAGTCGATTCCGTACTGCAGTCCTTTCGTTAGAATAGCTCCAATGGAGATCGCTAGCAATATCCCGGAGATCACGTAAGCTATCTTTCGTTTACTAACGAAGTCAAAATTTGGTGTTTCAAACCATCTCATAATTATATCCTTTTATCTCTTTTAAATTTCTTTGTTGATTAACCGAAGTTTACCGCGTTTGATTTAGTGCGAGTCAAATAGTCTACCACCACACGAGTGATAATAATTGCACTAAATAATGAACAACAGATACCTGCAAGCAGTGTTACAGCGAATCCTTTGATCGGACCAACTCCGAAACTCAAAAGAACCAATGCTACAAAACCGGTTGTAATGTTTGCATCAAAAATGGCACTCATCGCATTCGAATAACCCGCAGAAATTGCAGCTTTGATGGTTTTACCGGTGCGTTGCTCTTCACGAATACGATCAAAGATCAGCACGTTTGCATCTACCGCCATACCAATGGTTAATACGATACCTGCCATTCCCGGAAGAGTTAGCGTAGCTTTGAAACCGGCTAAAATTCCCAAGATGAATACAATATTCAGTAACAAAGCCAGATCAGCAACTGCACCACCTGTACGGTAATACACGATCATAAAAATTGCCACGATCGATAAACCAATTAACACAGAGTTTAAACTCGCATCAATAGAAGCCTGACCCAGAGAAGCACCAACAGTACGCTCTTCAACGATCTCTAACGGAGCAGGAAGTGCACCTGAAAGTAGAATGTTTACCAAGTCATCAGCTTCGCCCACATTTTCAACACCTGTAATAGAAGAACGACCGTTGTTGATCTTAGAGATCACATTCGGATATGTGTAAATGAATCCGTCAAGAACAATAGCTACCGGCTTTCCGATGTTTGCGCCTGTAATTCTTGCCCAATCTCTCGCTCCTTCCGCATTCATAGTCATTGAAACTTCAGGAACATTGGTGGTTGGGTCAAATTGAACACTAGCTTCTTCGATAACATCACCAGTCATCTCAACATCCGTTCTTACTCCATATAGAGTAAACACTTCAGCTCCATTTTGAGTATAAGGCTGTGTATTTGCACTCCACATAATGGTAGTATTTCTTGGGATCATACGATCAATTTCCTGATCGTTTAATAATGCATTTACTTCAGCAGTGTCTTGTTCTTCAGCGTAACCAAGTACATATGGATTACCTTGGCTTGGAATAAGTACTTCTAACAATGCATTTGGTTGGATAGTATCTAAGCTATCTCCTTCATCACCAGCTGCTTTCAGATCAAAATAATCGTATACCTGATTGATGAAAGAGCTGAAATCGTTTGCGTTTGCAGCCAATCTAAACTCAAGCCGAGCGGTTCCTTTCAAAAGATTACGAACTCGATCTTTATCGTCTACGCCGGGTAACTCAACAACAATTCTGTCTGTACCTTGCTTAACGATGGATGGTTCTGTAACTCCGAATCTATCAACTCGAGTACGAATAATTTCTATGGCTCTGTCTAGCGCTTCTGTTCTTTGTGCTTTTAAGAACGTAACGATTTCTTCGTTGGTAGAACGACGAGTAATTTCAGCAGCATCATTTCTAAAATATCTGCTTAACCGAGCACCTTCACCTTGTGACTGAAATTCTGCAGCCATTTCGTCAATGAAATCGGTGTCGTTAGCAAGAGCTGTTGCTCTGGCATTAGTTACGACTTCCTCTAGTGCTTCATCTTTGTTTTCTCCTGCTAATTCAAGAATTAGCTGAGGAGTTCCTACCTCTAGCATTACATACATTCCACCTTGAAGGTCAAGACCCAGGTTTAATGTTCGTTCTTTAATACTTGCTAACTTTTCTCTGTTCTCATCTACATATTGAGCGCTGTCAGATGGAGAAAGGTCACTTATTTGTTTCTGTTCCAGGTTCCACTGGATGGTTGGGAAAAGGTACCATAATGTCAAAGCCAAAAAGGCGAATATGAGACCAATTTTAAATCCGTTTCCTTGCATGATTTTTCAATTAAGAATTAGTTGTTTGATAAATAATTTAAGACGTAAGATTTAGGATTGGTTATCTAATCTTAGTCTGTATAGAATTCGTATTTGAATTCTGTAATTTGTTATTTGAATTTTGAAAATCAGGTATTTACCCGAAGGGTACTAAGGTGCGTTTATCGCTACCCCTGATAAGAAAGGTGTGTAAGAAGTGTTTTGTGAAAATGTATCCCATCCGGCTTCAATAGTAACCAGATTGTTCATACAGGACTCTGAAATAGAGTTTGCCACTTTTTTCAGCGAGCCAGCTTCTTTTTGAGAAATGGCATTCGGTTTTATATTCTCAATGATAACCGCTTTACCCATACCGCTAGAAGAACTTTGATAAGCTTTCCACTCATCAATAATCACTTCTAAAACATCCGAATCATCGGATTCACCAAATGGCAGTTCAAAATCCTCGCTGTTTTTTGATACGATCTCTGAAGCTTTCCTTATCACTGAGTCCAGTTCGTCTGCATCGTCTGCCAAATCTGAAATAAGCTTTCTGATCTCGGCATTCTCTTCAGATTTTACTTTAGCATCCAACCATGAAGTAAACTCTGAATGAGTTTTACTTTCCTGAATAGGAGCGACAAAATGAAGCGCAAATCCAAGTAGTATTACTACCAGACTGTATGTTTTAGTGATATGTGTTCGGAAAATTTTCACAGACTTTAATATATACATGTTGCGATACTTTTATCAATATTTTTCTTACAAAAAAAGCCCCATGAGTTTTCTTCATGGGGCCATGTATATTTACAATTGCCGTATTACTTGATCAAGGTCATCTTTCTTATCAATATTTTCCCTTCGGCTTGTAGTCTATAGATATATATTCCACTGGCTAAATTACCGGCATCAAAGCTCACAACATGTTCACCCGCATTTTTTCTTTCGTTAACAAGCTCCTTCACTAAGCGGCCTGTTACATCATAAACACGAAGATTAATGGTCCCTGAGCTCTTGAGAGTATAACTTATAGTTGTACTAGGATTGAAAGGGTTCGGATAATTTTGAGCTAACCTGGTATCAGAAGGAAGTTCTGATGAAGATTCATTCGAAACGGTACTCAGTGTCACATCAAATTGTTGTTCTTGAGAAAACATTGATCCCATAAATCCATTATCAACTGCCTGAACCTGCCAATAATAAGTACCATTTGGCAAACCTCTTAAAGATAATGAAGTTTTGTAGCCTGCATTACCATTTGCCTGAGTTCTTAGCTTTCCTGTGCTAAGATCTGCATTCACTGAAAGCACATCAGAAGCTCCGGGACTTGTACCAATTCGAACGTTATATGTTAACGATTTAGTTGGAGTTTGTGAATCTAAAGAGGCATTCCAAATTAAATTAACAGTATCCCCTGCGGTAGTAAACATTAAACCTTCCGGCACAGATGGTGCAGTATTTTTAATGGAAGTATTATTTGAAAGGACTTTTGAGCTGGCTCCTGATATAACTATATCCAAGTCACCGTCGCCATCATAATCTACCCATGTTACTGAGCCTGCGCCTGATACATTCAGTTTTTCTTCGTTGATATCGCCACGGTTATTATTAAATATAGTTGCTTCACCTTCAGCGCTGATCAACACATCAGGATCACCATCATTGTCATAATCCCCAACAACAGCCCGGCTTTTCGAAAGTCCGCCAACCTTTCTTTTATCTGACTGATTTGAGTTAGTTGAATAAAATAGATCGAAGCCTGTTCCTGTGTTTTCATAGAAGCCTGTAAACAAATTTGTTTCAGCTGCATCAGTATAACCCGTAATCAGAACATCCTGATCTGTATCTAAGTCAAAGTCGGTGAATGCTACTGTACCGTTTATTACGCCCTGAAAAACGGACTCAGACGCTACAAAAGAGTCATTCCCTAAGTTCATATATAAGATAGCATCAATATTTCCGTCAGAATCGGCTCCTGTGATAAATAGATCAGGCTTTCCGTCAGCATTAGCATCTCCCCAACTTGCCGCGGGCATACTAAAACCTGCGAAGCCAAAGGCAACAGGCTCAAATATGCCGGAACCCATATTTTTAATAAGCGAAGTTTGAGGGTTTCCATCGACGGTCCCTGCAGCAAGAAAATCTATATCGCCATCACTGTCGTAATCAGAAGGGGAAACTATTCCATCTTCGAAACCGGGTAAAGAAAATCCGGAGTCCGTAAATGTACCTTCGCTATTCAGATATACTTTTGTGACCGGACCAGTAGCTGACTCACCTGAGAGTACCAAGTCAACATACCCGTTTTGATCGATATCGAACCAAAATACGGTGCTATTGGCAACTCCTTCAAATGTTTGGTCTGAATTTGTAAGTTCTCCTATGCCATCATTTGTTAGTAAAAGTGTTTGCGGATCTTCATCATCACCTTCCTGACCGGTGATCAATAGATCTAAATCTCCATCATTATCCGTATCTGCCCATGATGATATTCCATTTATTAGACTCGGTAATGTTACTTCTTCCTCTTCGTATGCAGAAGTCGGAATAGCTGTTATCTTTTCAGGAAAACTACTTTCCTGGCCGAATCTGTTTACAGCAATTACATAGAATTGATATATTTGATCATTTTCTAATCCGCTGATCACGAGACTTGTATTATTGTATCCATACAAAGTATCGTTTGCAAAAACACCGAATCCATCTAGACCTGAATACACATAGTAATAATCAAAGTAAGCACTGTCGTTTGCTGCCCAACTTAATTGAACGGCTCTGTCGCCTGCTGTTGCAACTACATCTTTAGGTTGATCAGGAACCGGTTTTGGGAAATTAGTTAGTATGTTGGACAACTCACTTTCTTGCAGATCTGCATTCACTACTGTTATTGCAAATGAATAATCCTGAAGTGCCGTCAAATCATTTATAGTTTTAGCGGTATCCTGTGTGAACAGATTTCCTGTACGAGTTGAATCAACCAGCATCAATTCTCCACTTTCTGTACTCATATATATTCGATATCTAAGGAAGTTTTCGCTATTACTTTGCGTCCAAAGAGGCGTCAAGCTGTTTGCCCGGAAACCATCCCTGACCTCAAGTAAGGTTACAGCATTAGGAGCAGGAATTTCAACTGCGGAAGAACTGAACACCACAGACTCAAGTTCATCAACAGAGGCGGTAACTTCGTATTCGCCTAATTTGTCTCCGAGTGTAAGTATAACTCTGGCTTGCCCTTCTGAATTTGTAGTTACAGAGTTCGCGCTTAGTCCCCAGCTCATTGCTGCTTCGGGAAGCTTAGTTACGGCAAAATTTACTGATATACCTTCTACAGGAGTTTCATTTTCATCCACTACTTGCACCATTAGTGGTTGAGCCAGTGCTTTTTCAGGATTTCCGATCTGTTCATCTCCGGAAACTTTTAATAATGCACTTGGGATCAACGGCTCTACTTCCTCAAATTGATTTGAGCCACTAGGTTGGTACTTATATTTGAAAGAAAAACTGGTACCAAATGCCTCGGGTACTTCTGTGATTTCCATGGCTGCATAATGTCCTTCACTGGTATAAACTCCCCAAAGCTGACCAGCTGATATTGGCTGTCCACCTGTACCGTTTGAGAAGTCCCACGTAGTTCCAATCCAAGGTTCTTCGTTTGTCCAAGATGGAATTTCTGAAACACTTTCTAGATTTTCTCCAGAAAGAAGAATAATCCGGTTTCCAGAAATAGATGGAGCTCCTTCTCTCCCAAAGTTTACCCCTTCATTACTTGTTCCTCTGAAATCCGCAACAAATCCACCATTTTCTTCTTGGTTTGATACCGATTGAGTAGAGAAGTCGAAAAACTGCCACGCTCCTTCATCCTTGATAATAGTTGCGGTTCCCATTACTACATCACCCACAACTGCAGGAGTTGCACTAACTGGTCCCGCTCCAAGCTCACTTTCATTCCCAAATGCATCTACACTGAATACACGGTAAAAATAGGTCTCCCCCGGGGTTACATTATCGTCTGTTGACACATTACCGGAAATGGTCGCTAACAATGATGCACTCGCAGGATTATCATCATTCAACGCTCTGTAAATGTTGTATTCTTTAGCTCCCTCAGCAACATCCCACATCAAATCTATTACTCCTGATTGGGCATTAGCAGTAAAGTTCATTGGCGCTTTTACCGGCTCTCCTGAAATTGTAAATATAACTGAGTCAACCGCAGGATAATTTACCAGATATGCTTTGATCAGATAATCTCCTTGTTTGTCGCCTAATGAATAATTCATGTATGCACGATTATTAAATGTTGTTGCCTGATTTACATTTATTCCATCCGGTGTAAAAAAACTGCCTGAAACTGCTCCATCTGGAATAGTCTTTTCTTCGAATGTTACCGTGATGCCATTCATTGGTTCACCAATATCATCGATCACAACAACCTCTAAAGAAGTTGCTATGGTATCTCCCAACACCGTTACCTGATTTTGCCCACCCGTGATCACAAGTGTAGTTGGCTGTGGCCCGGTCACTGTTTCTTCTGCGGTTATTGTAAATTCCACAAACTTGGTATCATCTGAAGCTAAAGATGCTTTTATAGTATAAATACCTTCTTTGTCCCCTACAGTAACAGTTGCTTCTGCTAAACCTGAAGCATCGCTCACATCAGACGGAGTAACTGTTCCCTCCTCATTTACTCCTATCGGATCGTTAGTAATTTCAAAATTAACGGTCTCACCACTTACAACTTCTCCATCCTGATCAGTGATCAATACTACAATAGGATTTGAAGGTTGTGAACTTAGATCGGCTGTTTGATTATTCCCACTTTCAATTGCGATCGACAGAACCGGATCAGGTTCATTAGAACCGGTTTCCTCAAAAAACCTGCTCCCATCCGGCTGATATTTGTATTTAAAATCGAATGAGCTACCGAAATTCCCACCCGGTAATGCAGTAATTTCAATTGCAGCGTATTTTCCTTCTCTGGTATAAATCCCCCAAAGTTGACCTACAGAAATAGGCTGACCTCCTGTTCCATCTGAAAAGTCGTATGAGACACTTACCCAAGGTGCTGCATCGGTTCTAGCAGGAACTGATTTGAGTGTATCTAAATTTCCAGTTCCAATTAACAAAAACCTTCTGCCTGTGGATGAAAGCGAGGTACTTCCCTCATTTCCAAAGTTGACCCCCTCGTTATTTACGAATACAAAATCAGGCAAATAATCGCCGGCATCTTCAAGCTCACCTGAAATCTCTCCCGACAGATCAAATCCATTTCCAGAATTACTGGTTGCTGAACCAACTAATTGTGCAGATGAATTCAAATTTGTTTCATCTAAAGTGGTACCACCTTCGCTCATATACTTATACTTAAATACGAAGCTGTTACCAAAATTTCCGTCAGGCAAAGCGTCTATTTGCATTACCGCGTATAATCCTTCACTTGTATAAACCACCCAAAGTTGCCCCTGTGAAATTGGCTGGCCTTGGGTACCATTTGTAAAGTCCCAACTTGTATCAATCCAAGGAGCGGCATCTGTCCAGGTTGGCACTGTTGTTACGGTATCAATATTTCCGGTTCCCAAAAGCAATACTCTTTTCCCCGGAATTAATGATGAGAATTCTTTTCCAAAATTCACCCCTTCGTTACTACTGCCCCAAAAATCGGGCGTATATGTTGCGGTGTCTTCTATAGAAAAAGCTTTTTGGCTAGTAAAATCATAATACTGCCAGGTTCCCGAAATTTTGCTAAGTGTATCTGCCCCGGCTACAACCTGAGCTTTTAACTCTGTATGTGTGATCGCCGAAAGCAGCAATAAACCTGTGATTAAAAGTATATTCTTCTTGAGTTTTCTGTAGTAATGCTTCATAACAGTTTGTTTTAATTTAATAGTCACTCCTCCCTATTTAGGGTACCACAATTAACCGTACATGTCATTTACAATACATACCCTATTCAGGGTATTTTGGGTTTTGCGTAATCTGATTATACCCTGAGTCGGGTATTTCACTACTTCTATCCGGAAGGCATATTTCCAGAGTTAATTTAAACTAATACTGCGTGTTATTGGGATTTACACTACATGCGGGTACAACTCAGGAGCAAATTAAAATGAAAACTCTATTTAAAATACTAGGATGTATTCTATTTCTTGGAATATCGTCCACTTCCGGTTTAGCTCAGGATGCAGGCGAGCTATACGATAATGGAAAATACAACCAAGCTGCAGCTAAATACCAACAGTCGGCGAAAAGCAATCCCGAATTATATTTATGGGCTGCTAAAAGCTATACTGCCATTAAAGATTGGGAAAAGGCTATATCAATGTACGAATCCTATCGTGATAATTATTCAAAAGCCAATAAAGCCGATGTAAACGCCATAATTAATTTATTAAAAGCTCCAGAACAAGAGCTTTTTATTGAGAATCTGGGTCCAAATATTAACACTGACAAAGGTGAATATTTGGCTCGTATTTCAGCTGATGGAAACAGATTGTACTTTAATTCATCAGACCAACCTACCGGACTTGGAGGTGAAGATGTTTGGTATTCTACCAAAAATAATAATGGCACATGGAGCAAACCAAATAATATGGGATCTGTAATTAATACAGAAACTCATGAAGGTATTCTTTCACTTTCATCGGACGGAAACACTGCAGTAGTATTTGGTAATTATGAAGGTAAATTTGGTGGTGGCGATTTCTTTTACAGCGCAAAAGTTGGCGATAAATGGACAACACCTTGTAATATGGGCGGTGATGTTAATTCCAAGAATTGGGATTCAATGGCGAACCTATCCCCGGATGGTAAAACACTTATTTTTGTCGGGTATAAAGACCGCAAAACCAGTGAAGAAGCAGATTATAAAACAGATATTTTTATCACTCATTTGGAAAATGGAAGATGGACAACACCAAAACCCATCTCTTCTGTTATAAATACACCGGAATCTGAAGTTTGGCCTTATCTAACCTCGGACGGAAGAACACTTTATTTCTCAACTAACGGACTACCCGGCCTTGGTGGTTATGACTTGTTTGTAACCCGTAGAATTGGTGATGGTTGGGATAACTGGACAACTCCGGTAAACCTTGGAAAATCCATTAACACTGTTCTTGATGACAGAGACTTAACCGTACCTGCTTCAGGAACCGTAGCTTATTTTAATCGTGAAACAACAGGTGAAGGAGATGGTTTTGGCGGACAGGATATTTTCAGAATGATACTTCCTCCTGAAATGAGACCCGATCCTGTGGTTACCATTTACGGAAATATTACAAACCAAGATGACAGCTTGATCGCGGCAACACTATTTTGGAGTGATTTTGATACAGGTGAACAGCTCGGGTACTCTACCAGTAATGCTCAAACAGGAGACTATCTGATTACCTTACCTTTTGGCAGAAGATATCTGATTACTGCAAATCAACGTGGATATTTATTCCAATCTGAAATGCTGGATCTTAAAACGATAGTTGAAGACTCTACAGCTTTTTCTGAAAAGTTAGGTTCTGAACTCTTTAGAATGAAAAATGCTCTTGCCAGAATTCAGGACAGTAAAGATGAGTATGATATCCTACTTGCAAGTGGTTCTTCAGACTTAGAAAATCAATTTGATGAACTTTCTGACTTAAATAAGCAAATGAGCAAAGCACAAGCTGACTTGAATGACGCTGTTCGAAGAGCCAGGATTAGCTGGTTGGAGGATAACTCCGGTTATCAGGAAGTCCGGAAAGACATTTCATTAACCGAAGCGAACGAAGGAGCCAGAATTGTTCTGGAAAATATTTATTTCGATACCGGAAGCGCCAACTTAACAGATGAGAGTCAACAAGAATTAGACAGACTCTATGATATTATGTCTAAATCAACTTTGGTTATTGAAATTGGTGGATATACTGATAATATAGGATCTGATGAAAGCAATATGGAGTTAAGTCAGGCTAGAGCAGAGTCGGTTGTTAATTATGTAATTGAAAAAGGCATCGCCGGTAATAGAATCTCTGCTCAAGGCTATGGAGAAAATGACCCGCGTGCTACTAATGAAACTGCTGAAGGCCGACAAGAAAATCGCCGCGTAGAAGTAAAAGTACTAAGTAGCGGAAATCAGGAAGGAACCGGAGGGTTGCTAGCTGAACAAGCTCAGGAAGAAGCAACTTCCGAAAACCTGTACGAACTTTATCGCCAGGCTGCACTTGCAGGTGGTATTCCAAAAGGAGCTGTTTGTTATGAAACTGCAAATAATAACATAATTACAACAGCTGTAAGCAGAGACGATAATAGAAGGGAAAGAAGAAATATCGTCACTTCTTCGTCTTCTACTGCTGCTGATAATGCCTTTACTGGAAGCAGCCTTGGTTTTATTACCCATTCCGGTAAAGGGGCGCATGGCTATCCTGAAGTTAGTGGAGCCGGTGTAGCTTTCTTTAATGGCGATGAAAACGGAGAAAGAAATTTTTGGGGATACTTCCTTGGTGGTGCCATTGGTGGAGGAATAGAATGGAATAAGTATAAAGACTTATCCGAACTAACCAGCCTGCCTCTTTCTTTTGATTATGGTTTAAGTGCATATCTTGTATTTAACAAGGAAGAAAACACCATTGACACCGGAGGCGGTAATACAGCTACTCAAACCATTTACAGATCGGGCATTGGTGTCCCTTTGATGGCCAGAGTCAGATACAACCTTGTAGTTTCTGATATCAAAATATCTCCTTATGCTTCTTACAACTATAACCTTTTTAGTCTATTGGACATTGAACCTAATACTGAAACGGACGGTAACGGAAACATTACAACAGGTATGGCTGAAGCGCAAAATTGGCTGGAACTGGGAGCCCGTGCTCGTTTCAAGTTCATAACAGGAGGTCTTTCTTTACAAAACAGTGATGCCGGAACAGGAATCATGCTTAGAGCAGGGTTAGCATTCTAAACTCAAAAAACTAAAGTGACCTTTTGGTCACTCCTGAATAGGTCACAGATTAGTAGTCTGTGGCCTTTTTTATTGTTCTTATTAGAAAACTATCATAACCATAATAAGTTCAAAATTTGAATCCAATATTATGCATTAATTTTGATAGTGAGACTCAATGTTCTCTTCCCTTTCAACACCTAGGAACCATTTGGGTCTCTCTTAAGACAAGTCCCATGTTAGGCACTATCATATGTTAAAATTTTGATACAATGAATTTACCCTTAGATGATTCAATCTATTTGCTAAAAAAGTACACGCTTTAACTCATATTTAATTATGATCTTAACGTGCTTTTAATACCAATTATATAAGTACTAGAGTTATGGAATCAAACCCTTAGAAATGGCGAATCGAACGGCTGAAGCTCTTGAATGAACGTGTAACTTCTTATATATATTTTTGATGTGTGTTCGAACAGTATGATGACTTATAAATAATTTTTCACCAATTTGAGGTTCTGTTAAGTCCTCTACAATCCCCTTAAGAATATCTATCTCTCTGTCTGTTAAAGAAAAATCTTCCTGAGTCTCTTTTGCCTTTTCCTCTTTGGTTTTACGAGAGTTTTTCACGTAGTTCATCAACTTTGAAGCTATAAGAGGAGACAGTGCAGCTTTACCATCTGAAAGTTCATGAATAGCATCTACATATTTTTGAATAGGGTCATCTTTCAATAGATAGCCCGAAGCTCCCGCTTGAATAGATTGAAAGATCTTCTCATCATTTTCGAATACTGTCTGTATGAGTATATCTATTTCAGGGTTTTTACTTTTTATAATTCCAGTTAACTCAATTCCTGATTTACCGGGCATTTCAATATCCATCAAAATTACTTCCGGAAGATTCTTTAGCTCACATTTTTCAAGACAATGAATGGCTTGATCAGCATTATTTGCCGAAAATATTATTTCAATATCATCAAAAAAAGAAAGTCTTTGTATAAGACGATCGATTATCTTCTGCTGGTCTTCAACTATGGCTATTTTTATACTCATATTTTAAGAAACTAAAAACCAACAGAAAACAGAATACCCTTATCAGGGTATTTTCACTTCAAAATTTAAATGAATTTCAACACCTATTCCTTCATCGGAAGTTATTTGAAATCCGCCACCCATCTCCATGGCTCGGTAAGCCATATTTTTTAATCCATTTCCTTTATCGACCTCTTCATCAACCACCATACCATTACCATTATCTGATATTTTTATCTCTAAGCTTTGCTTTTTTTGGGAGCACTCAATTTCAAATAATGTAGCATTGGAATATTTACGAGAGTTGTTCAAAGCTTCCTGAATTATTCTAGTCAAATTCATGGATTGCCCAGGTTCAAGTATGCTGTTATTGTCAACGGTGGAATTTAAGCGCACTTCCATTCCATTTAGGTATTTCTTTTGACGCTTTAAATACCCATTTAAGTGATCTAAAAATATTCCGAATTCTACTTTTTCTTTATCTAACAACCAGATAGTTTCGCGCAAATCTGTCATTGCACCACGAGCATCGATGTCCAAATTTTCCAATAAAGAAAGCGCCTTATCTTGTTGGTTCTTTTTTACATGAAGGTTACTTACTTCAATTCCGGTTATCAGATTAGTGATCTGAGAACCAACATTATCGTGTAACTCTCTGGATATTCTTTCTCTTTCTTTCTGTATTTTTTGTTGAGTTTCCAACTCCCTGTTTAAGGCTCTCAATTTCATATTTGAACGAATTTGAACACCTCCTGCGCCAATAGCTATAAAGCCCAACAAGCCCAGAGACATAAACCACCAGGTTTTGTAAAAAGGAGGCAGAACTGTAAAACTTATACTCGCTGTTCGATCACTCCATTGTCCATCGGGACCAATTGCCGAAACTTTAAATGTATAATCTCCATCCGGTAAATAATCATAGTAAGTAGTTTTTCGATCTTCTACGTTTACCCAATTTTCATCAATACCAACTAATTGTACTCTGAAATCAGTTTTATTGGGAGCTAAAAAATTAATTGCTGAGTATGAAATAGCAAGCTTTTTATCATCTGGTTTTAATTTAAAAGAGCTTTGTGTTTCAATGATCTTTTCGTCAATTATAATTTCATCTATGTAGGGTTGAAATGTAGATACATCAAAATTAGTTTTTTCAGGGTTTACTGCCGACACTCCATCAATAGATGCAAATAAAAGAGTACCATCTTCTAGTTTTTCTACAGTAGAATTATTCGCTGCCTGAAGGTTGTCAGATATGAGCCCGTCTTCCTTATTAAAATAATGATAAGGTAAGATGGATAAGCTTCCATTTTGATATTGGTTTAGATCGGATAAAGATACTTTTGTAATGCCATTTCCGGTTGCAAGCCACATAGTATTTGAATTATCCTCCATAATTCCTGCATAGTTAGCGGATGGTAAACCATCTTTTGGACTAAACGTGAATAAACTATCTCCTACTACTTTGCTTAAACCGTAATTGAATGTTCCTATCCAAATATCGTTATTTGAGTCTTCGTAAATACTCAAAACTTGATCCGACCTAAGGCCTTTTCCGGTATCAAATATTGTTGATATTCCGTCTTTAAATCTAACAGCTCCACCTCCATAAGAGCCATACCAAATACTCCCATCACTTGCTGTAACTAGCGTTATACAAAATGGGTTTGGAATTTCTTCAGCGGTTGAATACGTGCGAATCAACTTGTTCTCTGAGTCAAATACGCTTATTCCCTTGTTGCTTCCAACCCAAAGATTTCCACTTTTATCAAATGTTAGCCCTCTCACGTAATCATCCAAAAGTCCATTTTGGGTGGTGAATTTTTTAACAAAACTGTTTCCTTCTATTTTAAACACTCCTGAACCCTGAGTTCCCACCCATAAGTTACCATCACTATCCAATGTACCCGATTGTGCGTACCCGTTTCTTTCTTTCGGTGGGTTTTCTAACGTTGACCAGTTTCCATTCTCATAAACCCTATATCCTTTTCCATAGGTGCCTAACCATATTCTTCCCTTACCATCTTGATTTAATGTGACTGCTTCCTCTTCAAAAGCATCTTTCCCATTTAAAGAAAGTGTTTGGAAGAATTTTGGTACTAAAACTGATAACCCATCTTCTGTTCCTATTAATATTAATCCATCTGAATTAATTTCAATAGTATTTATTTCATTAGAAATTAATCCCTCACTCTTTGAAATAGTTTCTTTTACTTCCTTATTGAATCGTATAACTCCACCACCTAAAGTTCCAATAAAAACATCACCATTTATACCTTCTTCTATATCTTGAACTAAAAGATTTGATAACCCCTCTTTTGAATGTAAATATTTCGTCGGTTTTTGATCTTTAAAAATCACAATTCCCTCTTTGTCAGTTCCAACCCAGACTTCTCCGTTTTCCAAGGCCTTAATTGTCCGAACTCTATTATCCGGTAAGCCATTCTCTGTAGTAAAGTTTTTGAATATCCCTTCGTGTAAAACAGATACACCGGTATTGGTTCCAATCCACAACCTGCCAACTTTATCCCTTTCCAATGTCCAAATCTCTTCTCCGACTAATCCATTTTCGGTAGTATAGGTTTGGTATACAGAATCCTGATAAAATACTTTTAGTCCGTTTCCGTAAGTTCCAACGAATACTGAATCATTCTCCCCGACCAGTACCGCTTTTGTCAGTTCTCCGGTTTGGCTGACATAAGATTTTAAAGAATCGCCATTAAACTTATATAACCCTGCTCCGATGGAAGGAATCCAACTATTTCCTTGTGAGTCTTCATCCATATCATACAAAGTCCCACCTTCACTTCCTTTATCAAAATCTTTGAAAGCCAGTCCGTCAAACCTTAATAATTCGCTATTACTAACAATCCAATAAAAACCCTTTTTATCTTTCTGTATTTTATAAACCTGTTGCGAAAAAATACCATCGTCAACACCATAATTTCTTATGGAGTACTTACTCCAAAATGACTCTTGAGTTAACTTAGTTTGCCCCAAACTTGGAAAAGCGATAACCATAAACACACTTAGTGCGAGTAGCTTCTTATACCCCTTCATAATCCCCGTAATTTTTTAATCAGCACAAAAAACGAAAAAGCTTTCGAAATTCAAAAAAGTGAGTATATAAAATATTATAAGATTTATTTATTGCACTTCAACCGCCTTATTGAGTCTCTCAAACTCTTGCTTCAAAAACCTTCCGGTATGTGATTGTTTAACTTCCGCTATTTTATCCGGAGTTCCTTCTGCGATAATTTCTCCACCGCCTTTTCCGCCTTCCGGACCCAAATCGATGATCCAATCTGCTGCTTTGATGAGATCCAAATTATGCTCAATTACCATAACGGTATTTCCTTTATCTACTAACTTCTGGATTACATTCACTAACATTCGAACATCCTGAAAATGCAATCCTGTAGTTGGCTCATCCATCACATAAAGGGTATCTCCGGTTCCGATCTTGGAAAGTTCTCGAGCCAATTTAATTCGCTGCGCTTCTCCACCGGAAAGTGTGGTACTGGATTGACCAAGTGTTAGATAACCCAACCCAACCGATGTAAGTGTTTTCAAAATTCTACTGATCGCCGGTTGTGCATCAAAAAATTCAGCCGACTCAGAAATTGGCATCTTCAACATGTCAGAAATACTTTTGCCTTTGTAAAAGATCTCCAGCGTTTCGCGATTATATCGTTTCCCATTACAGGTTTCGCAAGTCACATACACATCAGGAAGGAAGTTCATTTCGATCTTACGGACTCCGTCTCCCTGACACGTTTCACATCTTCCACCTTTTACATTGAAGGAAAATCTACCCTGATCGTATCCCCTGATCTTAGATTCCGGAAGTTCGGCATATAGTCTTCTGATATGATCGAACACTTTTGTATATGTCCCCGGATTTGATCTTGGAGTCCTCCCGATCGGACTTTGATCTATAGAAATGATCTTGTCAATATTGTCTAAGCCCTCCACAGTATCGTATGGTAGAGGAACACTTTTGGATTTATAGAAATGATTTGAAAGAATCGGAACCAACGTTTGATTGATCAATGAACTCTTCCCGCTACCACTTACTCCGGTTACGGCAATAAATTTTCCAAGAGGCACATTCAGATCAACATTCTGCAGATTGTGTCCCCGAGCATTTTTTATGGTGATCTTTTTCTTATTGCCTTTTCGATACTTTTCCGGAAGTTCAATGATCTCTTCATCACGGAGGAACTTAGCCGTCATTGAATCTTTGGCCAATTCATCCGGTGTTCCCGCAGAAACAATGTGTCCGCCATTTACACCTGCTCCTGGTCCCATATCAACCACAAAGTCGGCATGTTCTATAGTTTCTCTATCGTGCTCAACAACAAGAACGCTGTTTCCAAGATCACGGAGCATTTCCAAAGATTTGATCAGCTTGATATTGTCTCTTTGATGTAACCCTATACTTGGTTCGTCTAAGATGTAGAGAACTCCAACGAGCTGAGTTCCGATCTGTGTTGCCAATCGGATACGTTGTGCTTCACCACCACTCAGCGTTTGTGCTTCCCTATCCAGATTCAAGTAATCCAATCCCACATTGAGCAGAAAATCCAGTCGGTCTCTGATCTCTTTTAGTACCTGACTTCCAATTAATTGCTGTCGCTCGCTAAGTTTGATTCCATAAAGCGTGTCCCGAATTCCGTCAATATCCATTTGCACCAGATCATGAATATTGTAGCCATCAATTTTGTACGAAAGTGCTTCCTGATTTAATCTTCCACCTCCACACTTTGGGCAAGTGATCTTACTCATGTATGCCTTCGCTTTATCTCTCTGCTTCGGAGATTTGCTGTTTTCATACTGATCAATGATCATTTTTCGTAGACCTTCAAACTTATGTTTGTAGGTTACATTGCTGTCTTTGAAATCATAGCTTACCGAATATTTATGAGTTCCACCTCCATTCAGAAGCAAATCTAAATCTTCTTCAGAATACTTTTGAAACGGAGTTTCAAAATCTTTACCAATGCTTTCCAGTACAGCTTTCAACTGTTTGAATACGAATACATCTCTGGGAATTCCTAAAAACCTAAGCCCACCTTCTGCAATAGATTGATCTTTGTTTGGAACCAACAGCTCCCAACTAACATCATAGGTACTTCCTAATCCATCACATTTCGGACATGCACCATAAGGAGAATTAAAAGAAAAAAGATTTGGAGCAGGATCTTCATATGCAATTCCACTTTCAGCATCGAACAGCTTCTGAGAGAAAAGACGATCCTCAAATTCATCGCCTTTTTTTGTAGCAAGAATCACATTTCCGTCCGCCATTTCGAGTGCAAGACGTATACTTTCTGATATTCTTTTTTCACTCTTAGCACTTATCACAAACCGGTCTACAACTACTTCAATGTTATGAGTTTTATACCGATCAAGCTTCATTCCTTTTTCAAGCTCAACCAATTCTCCATCAACGCGAGCAGTTAAAAATCCTTGTTTTATGGTTTGCTCAAATAATTCTCTGTAATGTCCTTTTCTTCCACGAACAACAGGAGCTAAACAATAAACTTTACTTCCTTCCGGCATATCCATTACTGCAGCCACTACTTGATCTGCGGATTGTTTTTCCATCTTATTACCGGAAATGTATGAATATGGAATTCCTACTCTGGCGTACAATAATCTCAAAAAATCGTAGATCTCTGTAACAGTACCTACAGTAGAGCGAGGATTTCGATTGGTGGTTTTTTGATCAATAGAAATTACCGGAGAAAGGCCGTCTATAAAATCAACTTCTGGACGTTCCATCATTCCCAAAAACTGACGAGCATAAGCTGAAAGTGATTCCAAAAATCTGCGTTGCCCTTCCGCATAGATCGTATCAAAAGCCAGAGAAGATTTCCCCGAACCGGACAAACCGGTAATCACTACAAACTGATCTCTGGGTATATCGATATCAAAATTTTTAAGATTGTGCTCTCGAGCCCCTCTAACTATAATATTTTGTTGCAAGTTTCTCTACTTTTTAGAATTAAAACCAACTTGAAGTATACGAAACAGATTGCAGAGAACCTTCATTCAATTTTTTAGAAGGTTTGTTTACATTTGTATTTTATGGCCTAAAGTTCTGTATTCCCGAATAAATATTCTATTCGGTGTAAACCCCTCTTGATCTTCTGAATACTCAGGCTTTATCCTCTTAAGGTTATACATAGGAACTGAACCCATATTTTTGACTTCTATATCCCCTCGGTTCTCGCAAATAAAAAATTCTTTTACTTCGTTATATGTGCTTTCAGAAATATTGATGTATTCCTGATTAGCATTCTGTTCCATTCTTGAAGCAAGATTTACAGCATTTCCCCAAATATCGTAAGCAAAGCGTTTCTTACCAATAACACCTACTACTGCTGAACCTGTATGAATTCCTATTCTCAGCGGGAAAACCGGAATTGAGTCATCTTTATCGTTATTAAACTGATTCGTAAATTTCTTCATTTTCAATGCTGTAAGTACAGTATCAATAGCATGTGTATTATTAACTTCCGGAAGCCCACCAACGGCCATGTAACTGTCACCTATTGTCTTGATTTTTATCAACTCATTCTCTTCTGCAAACTCATCGTATTTATCAAAATAGTATGATAGGCTTCTGATCAATTCTTCGGGGCTCAAATTTGGCACAACTTTACTAAACCCATCAAAATCGGTGAACATGATGGAAACATTCTCAAAACGCTCCGGAGTTACTGTTCCATAAGCAAGTAAGCTTTCCGCTATTTTATCCGGGAAAATATTCTGTAATAGGTCAAGATGTTCATTTTTGGATAATTCTAATTCCCGATTAATCACCTTCATTTTTTGCTTTACCGTTTCAAGCTCTACATTCTGAGCAAGGGTATTTTTATATGTGGAAACCAACAGGTTTACCAAATGTTCAACATCTGCTTTTATCTCATACTCTTTACCTTCAACTTCCACTTTTACACTTTCTCTCTCACTTATTTTTGAAAGTGGTCTTTTAAGTAGTTCATCTACTTTTTTGAATAATGTGTGATCATCATATGGCTTAGTTAGGTAGTTATCCGCGCCTGCTGAAATCCCTTTCATCAATGAGTCTGATGTTACTAAAGATGTAACCAGTATTACAGGAATATTGCTATATTTTTCGTTTTCTTTAACACTCGAACATAATTGATATCCATTCATAACCGGCATTTCAACGTCTGTAATTATCAAATCCGGATGTTCTATCTCTACTATTTCAAACGCATCTTCTCCATTTTGTGCCGTTAGCACTTCAAATCCTCTGTGAATAAGCTTATGTTTTATCAGCGTTACTAGTGCAGGATGATCATCTACTACCAGCACTTTATATTTAGTCTCTATCATTAAAATCGACCCTTATTAAACTAATTTTTTAGAATATAGAGAAAATTTTTTTCCATATTTGTTAGGGATTATTTAGAAAGCATTAGCTTAAAATTTCTTATACCTTTCATGGATAATAAAATTCATCATGGAAAAAACGATCGAAAATACTTGGTCTCCTACTTCTTGGCAGGAGAAAACTATCAAACAGCTACCTACTTATTCTGATAAAAAGCTGCTGGATAGAAATTACTCACATTTAAAGAGCTTGCCTCCTCTGGTAACTTCCTGGGAGATCGAAGCCTTAAAAGCAAAACTGGCTGAAGTTGGCGCCGGAAAAAGCTTTTTATTACAAGGAGGCGACTGTGCCGAAAGCTTTGACGCAGTAACCTCACCCAAGATTGTAAATATGCTTAAGGTGATGCTGCAAATGAGTTTTATTCTGATTCATGAAATGGGAGTTCCTGTTCATAGAATCGGTAGAATTGCAGGGCAGTATGCCAAACCTCGTTCAAGCGATTTTGAAAATGTAAACGGAAAAGAAATTCATAGCTACAGAGGCGATCTAATAAACCGCTACGAAGCTACTGAAGAAGCTCGAATGCCGGATTCAAATAGATTAATTCAAGGATATCATAAAGCAGGGTTAACACTCAACTTTCTTAGAGCACTTGCTGATGAAGGCTTTGCAGATCTGCGGCATCCCGAACAATGGGAAATGGATTTCATGCTCAATAATGAGTATTACAAAGAATATGAAGCTATGGTAGATTCCATCACGAAAGCTGTTCGTTTTATGGAATCGATATCTCCTTCAAGAGTTACAAATCTTCAAAAAGCAGATTTCTATACTTCTCATGAAGCTCTGAATTTATTTTACGACGCAGCTCAAACTCGTCAAGTTCCTCGAAAAGCTGGATTTTTTAACCTGAGTGCACACATGGTTTGGTTGGGCAATAGAACACGCGACCTCGATGGTGCTCACGTTGAGTATTTCAGAGGAATTCAAAACCCGGTTGGAATTAAAGTTGGTCCTCCGTTCGAAGTTGACGAAACACTTAAATTAATTGAAAAATTAAATCCAACTCATGAAGCCGGAAAAGTTGTAATTATATCCCGTTTTGGAAAGGATAAAATTGAAGAGCAACTTCCCCCATTGATTCGTGCAATTCGCAGAGAGGGTTTTCCTGTAGTTTGGAGCTCTGATCCAATGCACGGAAATACCTTCTCAACTGAAGATTCCATCAAAACAAGAAACTTTGATCATATACTGGAAGAGATAAAATCTTCTTTTGCGATCCACCGAGCTGAAGGCAGTTACTTAGGAGGTGTTCACCTCGAAATGACCGGCGACAATGTTACTGAATGTGTGGGTGGAGCTGAAGGACTGAATGAATCGGGCTTAGGTCATAATTACGAAACATTTTGTGATCCAAGACTGAATTATCAGCAGAGTCTGGAACTTGCATTCCTCATCGCCAAAGAGTGGAAACAAAGCTACTTATAGAATTCAAAATTAAAGATGAAAATTTCCTTTTGTCATATCGAGCAGAGCGAGATATCTAAAAATTGCTTATAACGAGATACTTAGATTTCTCATATTCATTCGAAATGACAGAGAACCATTTTCATCTTTAATCTTACATTTTTAATTCCTAAAGCGATATCTCCTTAACCGAACCAAGTAGCTTGCCGAGAAATTTATTTCCGTACACTCTTTCTACGTGCTGAAGATCGGCAATAATAACCAACAATTCTTTGCTTCTGGAAAACGCCACATTCAGTAATCTTGGAACACTCAATCCGTTTTTGGTTTCGTCAAAAGGACGAACGGAATAATGTCGTAAAGCTCCGTTCTGAAGTTCACCACTCATTACAGTATCAAAAATGATCACCTCTTTTTCTCTCCCTTGGAATGTGTGAATGGTTCCAACTTCCACATATCGATAACCTTCCTCTCTCAAATGATTACGAACGGTATATACACTACTTCGAAACGGAACGATCACACCAATGCTGTCATCTGCATATTTCAGAGAAAGCTTTTTAACGCTTTGCTCGATCAGCTTTAAATGAACTTCATTTGAAGGATTAAAACTTCTTCCACCTTTTTCCTGCTCGATGTACGGACCATACTTTGAAGAATCCACCAATGCCACAGAGTTTTTGTTGGTTCCTCTCTCCAGAATTTTTTCTCCGGATTTCAGTCTTCCGTCGTAAAAAACCGAGCTGATCACTCCGGCCAGATCGGATCTTAATCTATATTGAGTGTCAAAGAAACATGTAAAATCTGGATTTTCATCATGCCATAGGAACAGGTCTTCCGTTGTTTCAGCGCCTGATACAAAAGTGAAAATATCCTGCTCTAAAAAGGCTCTGGACTCCGGATCATTCGTAATTGCAATAGGTGGAAGCTGCATAGGATCTCCTGCAATTACTAGATGCTCCTTACTTTTAGCTGCCATCAGCAGTAAATAAGGAACGCCTGCCATCGAAGCTTCATCTACTACTACAGCATCATAACTAAGGTTCCAGAAAAGCTCTGAAGTACACACTTTAGCCATCGTTGTGGCAACCAGTTGCTTTTTCTTCAGCTCATAGCGCTCATTTAAATTCAGCAGTTTATCGATCTTTTCTTCCATCGCATCGATACCACCTTCTCGGTCTACTTTCTCTCCAAGAAGCTGGCATTCCAAATCCAATTTTTGAGGAATCTCTTCATCTTCCAGCATCATCTTGTCGATCTGAGCCTGAAGCTTTTTATAATTCTCCAATGATGTACTCAACTGTACGGCATCTGCTTTTCTTCCGTCTAGTTTTATCTTTACCTGATTCTCAAATAGAATACTTTCCAGCCGATCATCCTGAAGTGCCGCTTCTCCAAATCTGGTCGTCTGTTGAAGATCAAACATCGGCTCGATCTCATACAGTGCTTCTATCACATTCATCAAACCCACATCTACCGCTCTGTTTGTGTTCGAAACAAAAAGAACACGCTTTCCTTCTCTTAAAAGATTCGCAACTATAAACCCAAGCGTAGCCGTCTTTCCCGTTCCCGGAGGTCCCCAAACATACAGTACATTATTTTTTACTGCCTTTTCTATGGCTTCGGTTTGAGAATCATTTCTAAGTTCATCTACTTTTACTAAATATCCGGAACTGTTTTCTTTGAAATGTTTCGCAGGCTCTAATAGTGATTTCAGCTGGTCGACTTTCTCATACTTGTCTTCCAGTGTATATAAATGCTCTTCCATTTTCTTGAGCACGAAATCATTTTCCCACTCTAAATAAACTTCATCGATGGTTGGTCCAAAATCTTCGGGGAAATCCAGCCACACCTTTCCTTCCTTAAAATCAATTTCATGAACTTCCAGTTCTTTACTGCGAAGCTTGGCTCTGATCTCTTCCGCAAACCGCAATCCCTGATTTGTAGTTTCAAAAACATAGATATGGCTCTCGGATTGCTTTTGTAGTACACCATTGGTCAACACATCATTGGATGGCGTCTCCCGAACCGCTTCAATCTCTTTCTCAATAGCCGAAATGGCTTTTTTTATAGTCTTTTTGATATTCAATGCTGAATAGTTATTTGTTATTGGTTAATGGTGGTTGTTACAAATAACTTTTAACCATTAACCCAATTACTGATCCCAAAGCTCCGAGCGAATCATTTCTGCGCTTCGATCTGAAAGCTTATAATTTAACTGGATCCTGCTTTTCTCCGGCACTTTCTGTTCTACCAGCTTCGCACTTTCCTGAGTGTATAAGATAAGATCTGTCTCCCTAACAAAAAGCGGTAATGATCGCCCATAAATACTTCCTGCCACAAACGATCCTTCAAACGGAATCATTAGTTTTAATTCATTGATGATCTTTGAAATACTTTCATCATCAGATGTTACCAAACCAATGGTTTGAATCGCCGCAAGTTCTGTAATTTTATAAAGTGTTTCCGGATCAAACATATGCACGATGGGAATGATCATCATGGTTTCACTCAGGCTTCTGAACTTATTCATAAATTTGATCGGTACAAATAGAGCATCATAAGACGCAGCCTTTTCCATTTCTGTAATGTCCAGAACACTACTCTTTACTCCCACCTGTTTATTTATGGCACTGGAAAGCATTGATGCCATTTCCTTGTTATCCCCAACGGTAGCGCACGACTGAATTCGTTCCGGCCATTCCATAAAATCCAATTGCTCCTGAAAAAGCAGTTCAATCTCGGAATCATCAAGTCCATATCCAACCAATTCTTCGATCAACGCTTGAACTTTACCGCCACCAATTTCCAGACGTTCGGCTTTGTCCAGCATGGAAGTCTGTTTAGTAACCGTAAAGCCTCTTCCTTGCTCACCTTTTATCAATCCTTCTTCTTCCAGAATATGATAGGCTTTACGAACGGTATGAAAACTAGCTTCCAGCTGTTGCCCTAATTCCCGGGTAGACGGCAACACTTCCCCAACCTGAAATTGCTTGGTGGAGATCATCAACCGTATTCGATCAGCGATATGTTTAGCGGAGGTTTTCAATTTATAGATGTAAGATGAAAGATAGACTGAAGTCATCTTCTCAATCTTAAATTTTTAATTTTTAATTCTTCATTCTTAATCCCGCTTCAGCGGTCTACAATTTTCTTCAATTCAGTAATCATCATCAGAGCTTCGATCGGAGTCATTCGGTTTGGATCGCTGGCTTCTAATTTATTGAGTACCGTTTCCAATCTCGGGTCCACATGAGTGGCAAATAAATTCATCTGCTCGATCTCATCCTGCTTTTCAATTTTGTCTGATAAGTTTTTTGCAGCGTCTTTTTGTGCGGACGCCTTCCCTTCCAGAGAACCATTCTTGTTGGTAATGTCCAGACTGTGACTTTCCAGATTCTTTAAAATATCTTTTGCCCGATCGATAACGATCTGCGGAAGTCCCGCCATATTAGCTACCTGAATTCCGTAGCTGTGATCAGCGCCGCCACGCACCAGTTTCCTCAAAAAGATCACTTTCCCATCATGTTCTTTTACCTGAACATTGAAGTTCTTGGTGCGATCATACATTTGTTCCAACTCATTCAATTCATGATAATGTGTAGCGAATAGTGTTTTTGCAGCAACCGGACCATGATTATGTAAATATTCTGCCAATGACCATGCAATACTCAAACCATCAAAAGTGCTGGTTCCGCGACCCACTTCATCAAGCAGAATGAGCGATCTTGGTGTGGCATTATTTAGAATGTTTGCCGCCTCGTTCATCTCAACCAAAAATGTACTTTCTCCGGCAGCTAAATTATCCGAAGCGCCGACTCTGGTGAAGATCTTATCAACCATTCCGATGGTAGCAGATTCAGCCGGCACAAAACTCCCAACCTGAGCCAATAAAACGATCAAACCCGTTTGACGAAGAATGATACTCTTACCCGCCATATTCGGTCCGGTAATGATCATGATCTGTTGATCAGAGTTATTCAGCTCAATATCATTCGGAATAAAAGGTTCGCCCATCGGCAAAGTTTCTTCCACAACGGGATGTCGTCCTTTTTTGATAGATATCTCTTCAGAATCTCTTACTTCAGGTTTTGCATAATTATTTTTGAAAGCTACTTCAGCAAAACACTGGATACAATCCAGTTCAGCAAGCGCAAAAGCTATTTGCTGGATATCATCTGCAAACTCAGAAACATATAATCTTACTTCTTCAAAAAGCTCATATTCGAGCGTTTTACTACGTTCTTCTGCTGATAAGATCTTCTCTTCAATTTCTTTCAATTCCGGGGTGATGTAACGCTCAGCATTTACCAATGTCTGCTTTCTGATGAAATGCTCCGGTACTTTATCTTTATGAGAATTGGTCACTTCAATGTAATAGCCGAATACTTTATTGTAACCGATCTTCAGCGATGCAATTCCGGAATCTTTTGCCAGCTTATCTTTGATCTGGGCTATGTACTTCTTCCCGTTCTTTGCAATATCACGCAGCTCGTCCAGCTCTTCATTAAATCCATCGCGGATCATGTTTCCATCCCGAATACTTGCTGTAGGTTCTTCAGCTAGTGTCTTAGTGATATGCTCCTGAAGATCGATCAACAATTTCAATCTTCCGGAAATATCTTTCAGCAATGGATCATCAAAACCTGCAAATTGACTTTTGATAACCGGAATCTGAGCCAGAGAAAGTTTCAGTTGAACGATATCCCGGGCATTAGTTCTTCCAACGCAAATTCTTGAAATCAGTCTCTCTAGATCTCCAACCTGTTCCAGTTCTTCCCGAAGTTGAGATCTTACATCATGTTTGGAATAGAAAATCTCAACAGAATCCAGGCGCTGTTGAATGGGCTTTAATCTTTTAAGCGGACGCATGATCCATCTTCGAAGAAGTCGACCGCCCATGGCAGTACACGTCTTGTCCATGATCGAGATCAATGTCCCTTCTACATTTCCATCCTGAATACTAGCTGTAAGTTCTAAATTTCTTTTTGTGGCAGGATCAAGAGACATATACTCATTACTTTCATAGGCATATAATCTCCTCAGATGTCTTAAATACGCTTTTTGAGTTTCCTGCATATAATGCATCAAAGAACCGGCGGCAACATGGGCTGTTTTCAGTTCCTCAACGCCAAATCCCTTTAACGAATGAACTTCAAAATGCTCTGTTAAGATCTTATATCCGTAATCACCTTCATATACCCAGTCTTCGATATAAGTAATATTGAACTTCAGGAATGCATCTTCTAGTTTGTTCTTCAATTTTGAAGAAACCAGTACTTCCGAAGGCTGAATAGCCGCCAATAAACTATCCAGTTGTCTTTCGCTTACTTCACTTAGTCCAAATTCCCCGGTTGAGATATCAGAAAATGCTACACCGACTCTGTCTTTTGTCCAGTGAAGTGATACGATATAATTATTTCGTTTGTGCTCCAGTAGTTTTTCGGAAAGCGTAACTCCCGGAGTAGTGATCTCTGTAACTTCTCGGGTTACGATCTTCCGGCCTGCTTTCTTGGCTTCATCAGGACTTTCAGTCTGGTCACAAACAGCTACTTTATAGCCTTTCTTTACCAACTTGGGCAAGTAACTGTCTAAAGAATGAAAAGGAAATCCGGCTAACGGGGTTTGATCTCCTCCGTTATTCCTTTTTGTAAGTGTGATTCCCAATTCTTTACTCACCAGAACGGCATCATCTGAAAAGGTTTCGTAAAAATCTCCCACTCTGAACAGTAAAATAGTACCCGGATGTTCATCCTTGATCTCAAAGTACTGTTTCATTAAAGGAGTTTGCTTCTTTGCTGCCATTGGTGTTTAAACTGTTCTGTGCTAACTTTTAATAAAAATTCGGGCTTGGAACATACCAATGAATTGGCTTAAAAACTACGATACATTCTTGCTTTGAATTAGAAATGTAACACGTATATTTTAAGCCTTGAAGGTTATCCTTCAACAAACGAACTCAGCGCTCTTGCAAGATTTCAAAGACTTCTGGAATAGATTAGTAAAAATAATAAGTAAAAAAGATCTCTTTTTTAGTGCTTCTGCTATTACTTTCAATCTGTTTATTTGTTCAATTCCGTTTGTACTAATTATGATTTCCATAGTTGGTTATGTGCTTAATTATGACGAAGCACTTGACTTGATTATTCAATATGGAAGTGAATTTTTACCCACCTTCTCGTATGAAGCGGAAACGTCTGATGTAATTCAAGGTTCTCAAACTATAGAGAATGTGCTTAATCCATTAGTAAGTGCTCGTCAGGTATTTGGAATTGTAGGTACTGTCATCTTATTGTTTTTTACCCAAGGCTTAATGCACGCTGTAAAACACGTTCTGTTTGATATATTCGAAATTGAAGAACGCAAACACCCTTTAATGCAGGTGGTTTACAATTTTTTCTGGTTTGGGATATTTGGCGCTCTAATATATTTCATATCCCTGATTATTTACTTCGTCTCATTTATAAATCTAGACCGATTTGAAGTCCCATTTACAGAAATAGTAATAGAACTGCCTTGGATCTATGATTTCTTAAATTTACTTGTCCCCATCCTTTTCACTTTTGTGGTAATTTATATTGTATTCAGATATTTAAGTGAGCGTAGAATTGATCGCAAGATTTCGCTGGTTGGTGCTGTCGCATATACCCTCCTGTTCGAAATTGCACGCTTCATAATTAGTGGTTATCTGGAATATGCATTCAGTTCGTACAGATATTTTTATCAAGGATATGCCATCGCCATTGTAATTGGCATCTGGATATTCTACAGTGCTTTTCTGTTCGTACTTTCTGCAGTAATAGCCAAAGCCTACTATGACACCTATAAAAGCCACAGACCAACTGTGGTTGATAATCCTTATGCAGATCTGGACTGATGTCAGGTTCAAAGCTGGATCGGCAGTTTTATTCGGGTACAGATCCCGTACCAATAGCAAAAAGACTTCTAGGAAAAGTTCTCTGTACAAATTTTGATGGAGTGCTCACTTCCGGCATGATCGTTGAGACAGAGGCTTATAATGGAAGAACTGACAAAGCTTGCCATTCTCATATTCATGGAAAAACTGAACGAACTAAGATCATGTTTGGTGAACCCGGCGTCGCTTATGTCTATCTTTGCTATGGAATTCATCACCTTTTTAATGTGGTAACCAACACGGAAGGAAATGCCGATGCCATTCTGATCAGAGGCATAGAACCACTAGATGGCATTAATACTATTCTTAAACGGCGTGGAAAAACCAAATTGGAAAGGTCAGTGGGTGGAGGTCCCGGAATTGTATCTCACGCTTTAGGAATTACGACCAACAACTACGGAGAAGATCTACTTGGAAATCTTATCTGGATTGAAGATAGAGACATCTCAGTGAAGCCATCACAAATTATTTCCAGCCCAAGAGTTGGAGTTGATTACGCCGGAGAAGACGCAAAACTGCCTTGGCGATTCAGAATTAAGGGAAACAAGTTTACCAGTCCTGCAAAATAACTGAGTCTCTATCAGCTGTATAGCTACAACTAATTATCGTTTAGTTGAAAAATAGTTTAACATTAAATGAATTATTTAAATAACATTTTGGTTAAAACTTACATAAACATTCAAAACAAACTGAAGAACAATGAACAAGACCTTTAAATTATTATCCTTTCTATTGGTAGGAACTCTAACAATAGCCGCTGCAAATTTTGTAGCAACTTCCTGGACTATAGACAAATCTCACAGTAATATAGATTTTGAAGTACGTCACTTTTTTACTCCGGTCAACGGAACGTTCAATGATTATACTGCAACCGTAAACTTTGATCCTGAGAATCTTGAAGAAAGTAGTATCGATGTAGAGATTATGGTAAACAGTATCGACACAAGAAATGAAAGAAGAAATGGGCACCTTAAGACTGCTGATTTCTTTAATGCCGAAAAGTATCCTAAGATCACATTTAAAAGTTCTATGATAGAATCAAAGGGAGACAATAAATTTGTTGCTCATGGTGATCTAACAATTAAAGATGTAACTAAAAAAATCGAAATGCCTTTTACTTTATTAGGTGTAATGGACCATCCACGTGGTGGAAAAGTAGCAGGGATTACATCTGAATTTGTGATCGACCGTAATGCATATGGAGTTGGAACAGGTGACTGGGTTTCTGATACAGTTGTTGGCAAAGAAGTAACAGCTACACTAAATCTTGAGCTGAACAGTAAGTAAATATTTTTTTAAAAGAATTGAAAGCATCGTTTCATTGAGACGATGCTTTTTTTTATTTTAGTAGTTCACTTAAATAAATATTTCTATGAATAAGCGACTACTTATTATTTCAGGACTTCTACTTTTAGCTGCAATCTCAAGGATGATTCCTCACCCTTATAACTTTGCGCCTATAGGAGCAATGTCACTATTCGGGGCTGCTTATTTCTCAAATAAGAAACTTGCTTTCTTGCTTCCTCTGTTAGCCTTTTTTATTAGCGATCTTTTTGTTAACAATATTCTATACTCCGATTATTACAGTGGATTTGTATTAATATCACCTGGCTTTTACTGGACTTACGGAGCCATGATAGCTATTGTTATCGCAGGTATCTTTATTCTTAAAAAAGTGAATTTTAAACGAGTAATTGGAGGAGCATTCGCTGCTTCCGTTATTTTCTTTATTATTTCAAATTTTGGAGTCTGGTTAACAAGCCCAATGTATGATCTTTCAATTTCGGGTTTTATTGCTTGCTATGTTGCGGCGATTCCATTTTTTCATATGACAGTTTTAGGTGATCTTTTCTATTGTGGAGTGCTTTTTGGTCTTTTTGAATACGCTAAGTATAAAGTGCCCGAACTTAAAATTGCTTAATTTTTTTAAGCTGAAAAGAGTATTATACTCTTTTCTATCAATTAAACGATTAGCATAACCTCTATAAGATGTTTGAACTGTTTCCGGATCAACCTGTTTATGATTATCCGACATTACTCAATGTTACTTATTCGTTGATTTGGGCATTTGTGCTTTCATCGATTATTGCAATTACTCACAAGGTTACTTTTACTGGTCATCAGTATCCCAAAAACTTCTTTCAGGCGTTAGCATTAGGTTCCATTGTATCCGCTATGGTGATGATGGCGATCGGAGATAGTTTAGCTCGTGGACTTGGTGCCTTTGGTGCACTTGCTATTATCCGTTTCAGAACCAGAATCCAAGATGCCAGAAATATCCTTTTTATATTTGCAGCTTTAAGTGTGGGTTTGGCAATTGGTATTTTTGGTTATACGATCGCATTTGCAGGCACCATTATCTACTGTACAATGGCGTTAATCCTTCATTTTACCCCTTTTAGTACCAAAACCGGGATGCGCGGGCTTTTGCTTTTCAGACTCAATGATTCTGACCCTACAAAATTAGCAGAAGTAACAGGCGTAATTGGAAAGTACTGTGCCGACTTTCATGATGTTGAAGTTACTTCCAGAAATTCCGGCCGGTTTGATTATGAATATGAAATCGAGATGAATCTGGACGCTGACAATACAGCATTTTTGACAGAGCTTCAGAAAATTGAATCTATTACTAGAGTTCGTGTTACCTTCAAAAATATTCAGGAAACTAATTAGAGGTAATTATGTCTAGAATAAATTCCTTTTATGTTTTCATTTTCCTTGCGTTTGTAACTCTTATGACTGTCAATTCCTTTTACTTCAAAGGAAGCAGTTCTTTTCTTGGAGTAACTTATGCCAAAGCATATAAGATCAATGCAGAGAAATCGGGCATCATTGAGGCTCTTTATGTGGTTCCGGGGCAGGAGGTTCAAAAGGGCGACAAACTCATTGAGGTGGAAAGCCCTCAATTAAACTTGGACATTCAAAAACTCAGAAAGGAGATTGAGCTTTTTGAATCTGAAAAGAAAGAGAAAAAAGCTTTACTGAATTCAAAAATAAAACTTTTGGAGTCTGAAAAATCTATCCTCAAAGGCGAAATTGAAAATGATATAAGACTTATTCAAAATGAAATAGATCTTAACAACAAGCTTGCTCAAACCATCTCTAAAGATATTCCCACTGATTCTTTAACCGCTCTTAAACTTCAGATCAAGTCTATTCGGGAAAAGGGAAACCTCGAACTTCAGGGATTAGATATTAGAATTCTGGATCTAAAACAGGAAGACGAATTCGATCAGTCTCAAATTCAATCTAAAATAGAATTAGCAAATGAGGAGCTGGAGTGGAAACTTCGTGAAGAAACACGATTGAATAAATTCGCTACTTTTTCAGGTGTCATTGAAAATGTATACGTTAAAGAAGGAGAAGAAGTAGAGGCGTTTACATCGCTGGTTTCCATAAATCCTAAACATCCAACATCTGTTGTTGGTTACTTAGTTGGCAAAAAAGAAAGAGACAGAGAACTGGGTGAAATTGTTACTGTGAAATCTTTGGAACAACCCAACCTGCAAATTCAAGGGAAGATCATTGGGTTTGGTGCGGTTGTGAAGCTTCCACAAATTATGGAAAAGGATAATTCTCTTACTACATTCGGGCTCGAGATCTTCATTGAAATTCCTGAAGAAAACCCACTTGTAGTGGGTGAGCAGATTATCGTTAAGTAATGGCAAAACGTATTACATTTTTTATTTTAGTTTTCCTTTCTTCAGGATGGAATACCGTTTTTGGCCAAACTACAGTATCCGATTTTTTACTAACAGCCTTTGAAGATATCAATACACAAGGGTACGACGCATCAATTGATTTTATTTCTCCACGAAATTACCGACTGCCCGTTGTAGAAGATCTGGAATTTCGGTACAGCAACGACGAATTTACTTTAGAAGATCAGCAGTATGCCGTGAGGTTCAGACCCGGAAATCCCTGGAAAATACGTCGAAATAATGCTCTTTTTAACGCTACAAAAAAAGAATTAACAATACGGAAGCAGATCCAGTATCACGAAAATCTGGAAATGAGATATGAACTTGCCGCTGAATATCTTCTTGATATTCAGTTAATGGATATTGAAGAACAGAAATACTCTTTAATTCAAAAAAGGGTAGACATTCTTAGCACAAATATGGAAAGCTCTCTTTTTAATGCTAAGGATTTTGTGGATGCTAAAATGGATCAAGTGGATGCCATTACAAATCAGGATGATCTCAATGTTTCTCTTTCACAAATAAAAAAAGAGATTTCTTCTTTACTTCAACAACCGGATATTGAGTGGGAAAATGAGGTATTAATTTCTGTATCTGCAATTGAAAATGTTTCTGACGAAGTAGCTTTAAATTCTTTCTCCTCTCTAGAGCTGGATCTTATATCTCAGCGAATTGAAGTAGCAAAAAGTGAAGTCAAATTAGAGAAAGCTGATTTTAATGTTGGCTATTTCCAAACTGAATATTATCCCGAAAAAAACAGAGACTCCGATTTCGGCATCGCGTTTGGTATAAGTATTCCAATCTTCAAATCTAATAGAAATCAGGTAGCAGAGCGAAAGTTGGACGAAATTGAACTTACCGGTGAACTTGCCGCTGAACAATTTCAGGATTCAGTTAAAAGAATTACTGAATACGAATACCTGAAAAGCCTGATTAGTCAACATGAAATTCTTACTGATCGAATAAACACATTAGATCTGATCACCCTAAAGAAAAACCTTAGTCAAATCGAGAATAATAATCCGCTTATTATTCTTGAACTCGAAGAAGGAATATTAAAATTGAAGGAATTAGAGCTTAAATCATACAGACGTGTGGTTGAACAATATATTGAGTTTTTGAGCACGTTTAATGTACTTACACAACTTCCGCTTACAAATTATCTCTCCGAAAGTCTGGAAACATTCGAATGAAAAATATACTTATTACAGGTGCTACGTCCGGAATTGGTCGTGAACTGGCACTTCAACTCGCAGAAGCAGGTAACAAAGTTGGTTTGATGGGCCGTAGAACTGAGAAACTTGAATCAATCAAAAAAGAAATTGGGGAGAATGCTTTCATCAGGACATTAGATGTCACCGACCTTGAAAAAGCTGAAAATGTTTACCGGGATCTTATTGATGAAATGGGCGGAATGGATATGATGATCCTGAATGCCGGTGTTGGAGTAGATAAGATCATGTCACCTTGGAAAGCTGATAAACTTACAATTGAGGTTAATGTACTCGCATTCTCACATGGGCTTCATTTTGCTTTTGACTATTTCAGAAGGCAGGGTCATGGACACATAGTTGGCATGTCATCAATCGCCTCGCACTTGGCTTCATACAAAGCTGCTGTCTATACGGCTTCAAAACATTTTGCATCTAATTATATGACTGGCTTTCGTCAAAAAGCGAAACGCTTACCTAGTGATATTACTGTAACTGATATAAAGCCCGGCTTCGTAAAATCTGAAATGACCGAAAATGTGCCTAATATGTTTTGGGTATCCGAAACAGATAAAGCCGTTAAGCAAATGATCAAAGGACTCAATAAAAAGAGAAATATAGTTTACATCACGAAAAGATGGATGCTAGTTGCATGGCTGGCGCGACTTATTCCTCAATTTGTTTGGGATCGCATCTAAAGTTTTACTTATCAAAATGGAATTTTTGTTTAGATTCTGAGAAACTAACAATACTTACTCCATTATGCGCATTCTACTTTTTGTTCTTGCTACACTATTAATCAGTTGTTCTTCAAAAGAATCTAAAGACCTGATACCCGAGAAAAGCGGTCCATCTACTATTTCTTTGGGATACCTTGAAGCTCCGGCAGGATTTGAGATCTCCATCTTTGCAGAAGACGTTACCAATGCCCGACAAATGGCAATGAGTGATTCAGGTATTCTTTATGTTGGTTCGCGTCGTGAGGGAAAAGTGTACGCTGTTGTGGATAACAACAATGACTTTCGGGCCGATTCTGTCTACACGATCATAGAGGGGTTAAGATTACCAAATGGTGTAGCATATAAAGATGGAGCACTTTTTGTTGCTGAAGTGAGTAAAATTTGGCGTTTTGACAATATCGACCAAAATTATACTGATTCACCTGAACCGGTTTTAGTAACAGATGAACTTCCTACTGAAGGACATCACGGCTGGAAATACATTGCATTTGGTCCGGATGAGAAGCTTTATGTACCGATTGGAGCACCATGTAATATTTGTAATCATGAAGAAGACAATCCTCTTTTTGCTACCTTAACAAGAATGAACCCCGACGGCTCAGAACATGAAATTGTAGCAAAAGGAATCAGAAACACCGTTGGCTTTACCTGGCATCCTGAAACAGGAAACATTTGGTTTACAGATAACGGCAGGGATTGGCTTGGAGATGATATTCCTCCTTGTGAATTAAACGAAATTACCGGAAAAGATCAGCATTTTGGTTACCCCTATTTACATGGCAACGATGTATGGGATCCGAAATTTGGAGAAGAAGGAAAACCTATGGCCGACCGTTTTAAAAAACCTGTTCAGGAACTAGGTGCTCATGTTGCTCCACTTGGTGTAATTTTCTACTCTGGAAATATGCTTCCAAGCACTTATAAGAACAGAGCTCTTATTGCCGAACATGGTAGTTGGAACCGAAGCTCAAAAGTTGGATATCAAATTTCTCAGGTTATTTTTGATGATGGTGGCAATGCTATCGAATATAAACCTTTCATAACTGGCTGGCTTGCAGGGGAAGAAGACATCAAAGGTCGACCTGTATCCATCCTTCAGCTTCAGGATGGTTCGCTGCTAATATCCGATGATGAGTCAGGTACAATTTACAGAGTTACTTATAAAGCTTAAAAGAAAACTCTTTAATCATTAAACAAAGAACCTTTTTAGTGCTTATCTTTGTTCAGTAACCAAAAGAACATTGAAAATCTAAAATCTCTTCATGAAGAACGTTGTACTTATTCCTGGTGATGGAATTGGAATCGAAATCACAGCAGCCGTAAAAACTATTTTAGAAACTGCAGGAGCTCCAATTAATTGGATCGAATGTGAAGCTGGGCTAGGGGCTTACCGTAAATTAGGAAATCCTTTACCCGATGAAACTGTTGCTGCAATTGAAGAACACAGAGTCGCATTAAAAGGACCTCTTACTACTCCTGTTGGAACAGGTTTCCGATCTATCAATGTTGCTTTGCGCCAAAAGTTCAATCTTTTTAGCAATATTCGTCCTGCAATAACACTTCCTAATGTTGATACTCCTTTCAAATCGGTTGATATGGTCATCTTCCGAGAAAATACTCAAGGATTATATATTGGAAAAGAGCACTGGATAGATGAAAACAAGCATGCGGAAAGTATTGCCGTAGTTACTGAAGAAGCAAGTCGTAAAATTATTACTTCAGCGTTCGAATATGCCCGTAGAAAGGAAATGGAGAAAGTAACACTTGTTCATAAAGCCAATATTTTAAAACTAACTACCGGTCTATTTTTAGAAGTTGGGCGAACTGTTGCTAAAGATTATCCTGATATTGAGTTTCAGGATCTTATTGTAGATAACATGGCTATGCAAATGGTGATGAGACCTGAACAATTTGATGTTGTAGTTACTACGAATTTATTTGGTGATATCTTATCTGATTTAGCCTCCGGACTTGTTGGTGGACTTGGTGTAACTGGTTCTGCAAATATTGGTGATGATGCTGCTATGTTTGAAGCCGTTCATGGCTCTGCACCTGATATTGCCGGACAAAATAAAGCTAACCCTATTGCACTTCTTTTTTCTTCCCTTATGATGTTAGAGTATTTGGACGAAAAACCAATCGCTGAGAACATTAGAAAGGCGATTTACAAGACTTTGGTAGAGAAAAAAGTACGGTGTACTATGGATATTGGAGGTAAGGGAACTACAGATTCATTTACTGAAGCTGTTTGTAGTAATCTTTAAGATTTTAAAAACTAAATAAAAAGGCAGAAGTTATTCTGCCTTTTATCTTAAAATACCCTAAAAAGCAGTCCGCTAAACAGAGACATCACTATTCCAAAGAGAAGAGCCCACCAGAAATTCTTTATCTTGAATCCTTCAACTAAAGCATCAACAAGCATAATCATCAAAGTGTTGATCACCAGAGCAAACAACCCTAATGTTATTATGGTTACCGGAAGAGCGATAAACTGTATAATAGGTGTTAGAAAAGTGTTTACAATAGCGAGTATTGCTGCCACTACTATAGCGCTCCAAAAATTCTTAATTTCAACACCGGGTAGTATTTTTGATGTTGCAAAAACAGCTACACTATTTAAAAGCCAGGCCCAAATCATAATGGTATAGTTTGGTTAAAGTTCAATTTTTTGTACGTAAACTTTCACATTTTGTTTTAGAAAATTATGGAAAAAATTATTTGCAGCTTCAATGAGCTTAATCCTATTCAACTATACGATCTTTTAAAGTTGCGACAAGATGTTTTTATTATTGAACAAAATTGTATCTATCAGGACTTTGACGGGTATGACGAAAAAGCCTTCCACTTTCTCATCTATGATAACAATGAACTTGTAGCATATTCCAGGATCTTCTCACCTGATGTCAAATACAAATCCGAAACTTCTATTGGGAGAATAATTGTTTCCAAGACTAAAAGGGGTGGCACCTTAGGTAAGATTTTAATTCAAGACAGCATTAATTATTGCTTTTCAAACTACCCGGAGAATACAATACGCATTGAAGCACAGGCTGAGCTTAGAAGCTACTATTCAAATCTGGGGTTTATAGAAGATAGTGATGTTTATGATGTAGATGGTATTGACCATCTGGAAATGATCTTTAAGGTTAAGAACTAAGCTCTTTTATCTTACTTTTAATTTCTGATTGAATAAGATTAAAATCATTCTGAACTGAATGAACGAGTTGAAGAATACTTTCTAAATCTTCTTTATTTCTTGCTTTACTTTCAACCTCAGCAATCTCTAAATGGGATTTACTTAAACCTACATATTGAAAAGTGGGTTTCAATTTATGTGCTTCTGCTCTTATACCTTCCCAGTCTTTATTTTTAACATTTCTTTCAATACTTGAGAGTTGATCGGGCGTATCGTTCAAAAAAAGCTTTAACATTTCAACGATCATTTCAGAACTTCCACCTGTAACTTCTTCCAGATACGTTAAATCTAATTCACTATTCATTATTCATATATATGAATTCTAAATCTTGTTTTACTAATAAGTGATAACCATTTTCAAAATTCGTTCTTAACCTGTAAAAATTACAATTCCCACTAATACTAAAACTGTAATTTTGAAAATCAGAGCTTTCCAGTTTTTCATTTCCTTATTTACTAACCATGAACATTCGAGAAGTTGAAAGAAACAAATTCTGGAATTAAAAACAAGTTATCCACATTTTTTAATTACTCTGTATACTGCGGTATTATCCTATTCTACAGTAACACTTTTTGCCAGGTTTCGAGGCTGATCCACATCACAACCTCTGTTTACAGCTATGTTATAAGACAAAATCTGAAGTGGGATCACCGTTAAAAGAGGTGAAAACTCATCTTCGGTATCTGGAACGGAAAAACTAAATTCTGATAAGTTTTCCACTTCTTCATTTCCTTCTGTAATTATTGAGATAATCCTTCCTTTTCTGGCACGGACTTCTTCAATATTACTTACCATCTTGTCATTAGTATGATTTGTACCTGCAATTACTACAACAGGCATCATCTCATCAATTAAAGCAATAGGACCATGTTTCATCTCTGCAGCAGGGTAACCTTCAGCGTGGATATACGAAATCTCCTTTAATTTTAACGCACCTTCTAAGGCAACCGGGAACCCAAAAGATCTACCCAAATACAAAAAGTTAGGAGCGTAAGAAAACAGATTTGAAACAGCATCAAGTTCGCTACTTTTTTCTAAAATCTTTTCCATCTTAGATGGGATTCTATTTAACTCTTTGATAAGCCTGTCAGCTTTTTCTTTTGAAATAGTACCTTTTACCTGAGCTAGTTTAATAGCCATCAATGTTAGAACTGTAACCTGACCGGTAAAAGCTTTAGTCGACGCTACACCAATCTCGGGCCCGGCATGAATATAAACTCCGGCATCTGTTTCACGTGCAATTGTTGAACCTACCACGTTTACTACTCCAAGCACTAGCGCGCCATTCTCTTTAGCTTGTCTCAAAGCTGCTAACGTATCAGCAGTTTCGCCACTTTGGGAAATCACAATCATCACATCCCCTTCACCTATCAAAGACTCTTTATATCTTAACTCAGATGCATATTCCACCTCAACAGATACTTTCGCCAATGACTCAAAAAGATACTCCCCAACAATTCCTGAATGCCAACTAGTACCACATGCCGCAATTATCAAACGCTTAGCATCAGCCATTTTTTCTAACACATCTTTTATACCACCCAATGTAATGGTTCCATTTTCAGGATCCAGGCGCCCTCTTAAACAATCTGAAATTGCCTTTGGCTGCTCAAATATCTCCTTGTGCATAAAAAATTCATACCCACCTTTTTCAATTTCCTCGATACTTAGTGCAAGTTCGTGGACTTCTTTTATAAGGGAATTATCATCTAAAGTATGAACTTGGTAATCATCTTTTTTGATAACAGCAATCTCTCCGTCATCTAAATAAACAACCTGATCTGTATATTCTGCAACTGCAGACGCATCTGAAGCAATCAACATTTCATTATCACCCACCCCAATAAGAAGCGGTGATCCTTTTCTTGCCACAATTATTTGATCGGGAAAATCCGAATGAATTATTGCAACACCATATGTGCCTTCAATTTGTGAAAGTGCTATTTGAACAGACTTTTTGAAATCATCCGAGTTTTTTGAGTACACATCTTCAATTAATTTCGCCAACACTTCTGTATCAGTCTGAGAATAGAAAGTATGTCCCTTGGATTCTAGTATCTTCTTTAAGGAATTATAGTTTTCAATGATACCGTTATGTACTAATGCCAGCTTTCCGTTGCTACTAGTATGAGGATGAGAGTTGATATCATTAGGCTCACCATGAGTTGCCCATCTTGTATGACCTATTCCAACCCTTGCCTGATCATCCTTTGTTAATAAAGACTCGAGCTTTACAACCTTACCTTTGCATTTCTTTATCTCGAGTTCCCCATTAAATAGAGCGACACCAGCTGAGTCATAACCTCTATATTCTAACCTCTTAAGCCCTTTGATAATAACATCACTTGCTCTTTTCTCACCGATGTACCCAACAATTCCACACATAATTTTTTTTTTAAAGCTTTAACTCTATCCTGTAAATATAGATATTACCAACTACATTATTTATATAAGTCTCTAATTATTTTAAAATGCAGATCATATTTTTTGAAGACACCATTTCCCGAAGATTTAAACCTCTTACACTTACCAGGCCTCTTTGGGATCTTAGAATAGGTATTCTGACGATTTTGGAAAAATGGAACTACTGTTTAGAACCGGAATTTATAGGCTGGAAAACTCGAAGAAATCTTGAGTTACTGTTTTCCTCCCCCTCTCCTGATGAAGAAAAAGCATGCTTATATATCAATTCCAGGTTTCTACCATCTGAACAGCTGCTGAAATCAATTGGTAATGCTAAGATAAATGATGCCTTTTATTATAAAGATGAGCCTGTTTGTTTTCTTTCAGCTAAGCCGCTAGATGAGTTAACCTATGCTAAACTTGACTCAGCAAATAAAATTGACCTTAATTTTAAACCAGTTTTTGTAGAATATCTTTGGGGGTTACTTGAATTGAATGGACCTCAAATTAAAGAAGACATAGAACTCTTAAACATCAAATCTGTAAGTGAAACGCACAATATAAAAGACACTATACTCGAAAAACCTGACAATATATTTATTGATGAAAGTGCCACAATAGAACCCGGAGTAATACTTATGGCCAATAAAGGACCTATTTATATTGGTCCTAATTCAGTTATAGAAGCAGGTGCGATCCTAAAAGGACCTGTTGCTATATGTAACAATGCTACTGTAAAGATGACCGCTCGAGTATACGACTCATCAACAATAGGACCGTTTAGTAAAGTAGGCGGAGAGGTTTCTTCAACAATATTTCATTCCTACTCTAACAAAGCACATGATGGATTTGTTGGAAACTCAATTTTTGGACAATGGTGTAATTTAGGAGCTGATTCGAACACTTCGAATTTGAAGAATAATTATGACTTTGTACGCATTCAAGACTGGGAAACTAAAGAATTTTATAAAGTAGGTTTTCAATTCTTTGGTACAGTTATGGGTGATCATTCCAAAACTTCTATCAACTCGATGCTGTCTACGGGTACCACATGCGGAGTTTCTTCAAACATATTTACCTCTGCATTTCCTCCAAAATATATACCCTCTTTTACATGGCTGGACGGCGAAAAAAATCCGGAGTTCAGATTTGATAAAGCACTTGAGGTTATGAAAGCGATGATGGCAAGAAGAAATGTTGAATTAAGTGAAGAATACGAGCATATGATGAGATATATATTTGAGCAAAGAAAGGCTTAATTCCCACACTAGTTTTATTTAGGCAAGGCACTGCTCGAACCCTTAACGTCTCTGCACTCGAACTCGATTTGAATAAATCCGTTCATTTGATCTATCTCAATCTTTGCTCCTAACTGTTTGGCTAACACTCTAAAAATTTCTGAAAAATTTTGCTCATTTACTTCTAGAAGCAAACTTGTAACTCTGGTCAAGTCATTGTTTAAGATCTTGATTAAAATATTTACCTCGTTTTGAATTATTTCAACTTTAACGTCTTCATTAGGTATAAGTTTATCATCACCTTTATATCTGAAAATCTCAAAGATCATTTCGCTGATCAATAGTGACAATGTAACTGCTTGATTAATATTAAACTCAGCGTGGTCATCATCAGATTTGATTTCAATATTTATATCCTGGATCCTCTCTTGCAAAAAACTTTCATAAAGTACTTTTTTTACAGTTTCAGCAACTGAAATATTAGTGAAATTACCTTGTTCATACACCAACTCATGAATAATAGCAATGGATTTAATCCGTAAAATATTAACCGAAATTATCTCCCCTTTATCTTTTACGCCTAAATTCATTTGATCTAATTGAAGAAACCCTGAAATAAGAGCAAGATTGTTTTTAACTCTATGATGTACCTCTCCTACCAATAATTCTTTTTCTGAAAGTAATTTATTGAGTTTCTTGTTCGATCTCTTGAGTCTTTGTTCGTATCTGTATTCACTAAAAGCATTACTTATCAAGCCTGAAATAGATTTAATAAGTTTATCCTCTGAATTGGTCCACGCCCGTGGTTCTCTTACCTCATCAAACCCTATAAACCCATAAAATTCTTCCCCAACACTAATCGGATATACGATTAAAGATTTAATGTCTTGAGGCTCCAACACTGCCACCATATCAGCGGGCAACTCTTTAATATCTTCAGCCTTCATAAAGCCATCATTAATTAAGATCTGCTTAAGGGAGGGCATATCTTCATTATAATCTAGAAACTGAAGATTTTCGATCTGAGGTGTAACTCCTGGTGCACACCATTCAAATGTATTCCTTGTATTAAGCCCGGAGTTGAAATCTTCAAAAATATAAACTCTGGATACGTCTACTATCTCACCAAGTTTTTTAATTACATCATTCATCTTTCTTGTAAAAGAGTCCAATGAATTTAGACGGAATGAAATCTCAGCTAGAGCTTCCTGAAAAACCAAGTTCCCGGCAAGCTCTGTAAGTGTGTTGTTAAGTTCTTCTTTATCCTTTTGCTCATTTAATATTCTTTTTATAGCAAATGGTAATCTTTTCAGGTTGTCCTTTGTAAGTACATCGTTAGCACGATTTTCTAACAATTCTATTTCTTGTTCCCTGGTAATATCACCCGAAAGCATAATTACAGGTATACCGGGACGTACTTTTTTCGCGTGCCTTAAATTTTCTATTCCAGAATAAGTTTCAAGAGTATAATCTGAGATAATCAGATCAGGATCCCAGCTATTCATCAATTGTTCAAATTCAGACTTATTTGTTGCTAATTTAACTTCAAATCCCTGCTCCATTGCCCTCAATTCTCTGACCAATAGCTCATAGTCCAGGATGGAATCTTCTATATATAGCAACTTTATAACCATAATATGGTTGGCTCTTATTTCAGGGAATTATTAAGGTAGCTCGTTCAATAACACCCAATAAATACCTATATCTTTAACGGCTTCCATAAATGTGTTGAATTCAACAGGTTTAACAATAAAACTGTTTACACCAAGTTTGTAGCCTTCTACAACATCCCGCTCTTCTCTTGATGAGGTAAGCATGACAATGGGCACCTTCTCTGTATCTTTGTTTGATCTGACAGCTTTCAAAACTTCCAATCCGTCTACTTTAGGCATCTTTAAGTCCAAAAGTATCACTTTTGGAAGATTATGGATATTTCTCCCTTCATAATCTCCTTTACAAAAAAGAAAATCGAGTGCCTCTTCCCCATCTTTTAAGCGTGTTACTTTGTTGCTTATATTATTTTTTTTGAGGGCTCGCAGCGCCATTTCGGCATCATTATCATTATCCTCAACCAATAAAATCTCTACTGTTTTATTTATATCCATATTCTTTCTCTTTTATTTGTTAACTAAATTTTTAGCCGTTAGGTAATGAAAAGAAAAAAGTTGATCCTATTCCAACTTCACTTTCTGCCCAAATTCTGCCTCCATGCCTGTTTATAATTCTTTTAACAATTGCCAAACCAACACCTGTGCCCTCAAATTCACTTTTAGTATGTAGTCTTTGGAAAACACCGAACAATTTATCTTTGTATTCCATGTTAAATCCTACTCCGTTATCCTTGATATAGTATATGGTTTTATTCGTATCAGAAACCTCATATCCTATATTTACAATACTTTTATCCTCATTTGAAGAATATTTTAGTGCATTAGAAACCAGATTCACTACCACCTGCTGCAATAAGGTTACATCTCCCTTTGCTTCCGGCAACTCTGAAATCGATAACTCAATTTTCTCTTCATTATAAACTTTCAATTCATTTTCGCAAACACTTTCAAATAGTTTTTTCATATCTATTTGTGATTTCTGAATTTTCTTTTTTCCAAGCCTTGAAAATTTTAATATATCGTCAATCAATTGTCCCATATTTACAGCGCTTTCTTTTACTATTCCCATTAAGCGTTTACCCTCATCATCTAGTTGATCTGAGTAATCTTCTAAAAGAATATCTGTGAATCCGTTTATTGACCTAAGAGGAGCTCTAAGGTCATGAGATATGGAATAGCTGAATGCTTCCAGTTCTTTGTTTACTATTTCAAGATTTTCAGTTTGTTGACGAATCTGCTCTGTTCTCTCCTTAATTTCACTTTCTAGTTTCTCGGTATACTCCACATCCTTACTGATATCAGTTACATAAAGGATAATACCACCTATTTTCATTTCTCTATTATACCAAGGAATTCCGGTCCAGCTAATCCATATCTCAGAACCATCTTTTCTTACAAATTGATCTCTATCATTTGATAATTCCTCACCTGACAATACTCTTTTGTGAATTTTTACCCAATCCTTTCTTTTTGCTACCTGAGGCAAAACTTCATAATGAGAACGTCCAATAATATCTTCGCCTTCTATTCTATTATGCTCGTACCATTTGTTACTGACGGTCACATAATTCATTTCGGTATCAAACATAGCTACAGCAGCAGGTGCCTGTTCCACAAAACTTCTTAGCTGAGATTCCTGTCGTTTAAGATTCTCAACCATTTCGTTTCGCTCAGTAACATCCATATTAATACCGATCATCTGTACTGGGTTACCATCCTCATCCCTAACAACATCCCCTCTTCCGCTTAATATGATTTCTTTCCCATCTCCTTTGTTGAACCTGAATTGTATATCCAATTTTTCATCGGTTTCAATGGTTCTTTGGGTTGCTTCTACCACATAGTTCAAATCATCAGGATGGATCATAGAACTGAATTTCTCAAAAGTGGGCTCAAAATCTTTCGGTACTCCAAAAACTTCGTAAGCCTGATCATTCCATTCCAGCTGATTAGTTTTCATATCCCAGATCCATATAGCAAGCTGCCCTGCTTCTACAGAAAGTTGTAATTTTTCATTTGCTTTATCCAGCTCCTGACTTGCTCTTTTTCGTTCATCAATATCCATGAACAAACCCCTTAGACCAACGAGATTATCATTCTCAAAAAATGGATATCCTATAGCTCTTACCCATATTTCCTTACCTGTTTTTGTTAGAAGAATACACTCTTCATCCCATGATGATTTATTTTCAATTGCATCATTAATCGACTCTTGAATAATTTCTCTGTAATCTTCTCTATAGAAATTAATTCCTTCTTCTACTTTGATCGGTGTTCCAGTTTCTACTTCATGGATTCTATAGACCTCATCTGACCAAAAAGCAGACATTGTTTGCAGATCAACTTCCCACGTACCAATTTTTGCTACTTCTTGAATTTCCTGCAGAGTTTTTAATGACAGTTCCAGCTTTTGTTTTCTACTCGTTAGTTCTGCTTCGTTCTTCTTAGACTCGGTTACATCCTGGCTTGTACCAATTACCCTAACTATTTTACCTTCATGATTCGTTTTTATTACTGAAACTATAGCAAGGATGTACTTTATTTCTCCTGTTGGGGATTCTATTCTGTATTCAACTTTCCAAGGTTTTCTTTTCTTATTAGCCTTAAAAAAAGCCCTCTTTACTTTTTCAAGATCATCCGGATGCACAATTTTTAGAATTGCCTCTGTTATTCTTTCCGGTTTGGAGTCAAACCCATATAAATCCAATAAATTTTGACCATATAGTTCTCTATTTTTTTCGAAGTCAAAAACCCAACTTACTACTCCACCGATTTTCTCAGATATTTCTAAAACATTTTCAGCTTGAACCAATTCTGAAGTAATCTTTTCTAATTCCTCATTTTTAACTCCTATTTGCTTTGAAAATATTTTGAATACCAAAGAGAACCCTAGTCCAAGTATCAAAATTGAAAACAAACCCAGACCGATCTCAAACCAAATTAACTTCTGAACTGAGTTGTTAGAAACTGACTCAAAAACATCCACTATTTCATCCATCTTTGTAAGAAAAGATGCCTCATGTTTTTGGATTATCGGAATTGAGTTAATTACATCTTGTTGTGTAGAAAGGTTGGCAAGCGATTCCTGTATAGCTACTTGGTGGGGTTCTAATTCAGAAAAAAGCTGCTTGATCTCTTCTATTTCGATAGCCTCAATACCAAATTCTTGATTTCCGTTTGTTAATCCTTCATGAACTAATGCCCACTTTTCTACATCTCTTTTTAGACCCTGCAAATCGATCTCTCCGTTTTCGGCCAGATAAACAGTCTTAGCGATTTTTTGCCCCAACATTCGTTGCCTTCCTGCCAAATTAATTACAGTAGCATCGTCTTGCTTCTCATCTAAAATTTTATGGATTAGCAGTTGATTAGAAACGATCAACACAATTAGCGTAGATACCGCAATTAAGTATATCTGTTTAGGGGAAATTCTCTCAAAAAAGCTCAAAGCACTCTCCTTGTCGTTAAATAAGCATCGCTCCAATATCTCTCCTGGAGTGCTGATATCATTACACCTGAACTTGTTGATGCATGCATAAACTGTTGATCATTTATCATTATTCCTGCGTGCATAGTTTTTTTCCCTGTTCTGAAAAAGACCAAGTCCCCGATCTTTATATTATTTTTTTTTACTGATTTACCTACTTTAATCTGATCGGCAGTTACTCTCGGAAGTTTAATATCAAAGTAGTCTGCGAATACAATTTGTAAAAAAGCTGAGCAATCAATCCCATCGTATCCATTTCCTCCTAGTAGATATGGAACACCTTTCCAATCTTTAAAAGCTTCATCCAGTATACTTCGTAGTTTTTTTTCGTCCTTTGAAAGAGCACGGGATGCCGGTGTAGAGGCCGAAGTTGTTAAGGCTACTTCTGGTTTAACTTCTGAAAGAGTTGGTTCAACATCACTGCTTTCTATTTCAGCCTTATTAGCTCTTTCTTCCCATGGAATTGTCCCCCGTTTTAGAACTCCACACGACGCAAACAATACCCCAACCAATAAAAGATGCTTAATTGACATTTAGTGTCTTTAGATGAAAAAGCTGATTTTAAATCATTATCTTAATTTAGTACAAATGAACTAAAAATTTATCCTAAATTAAAGCAATTTAATGTATTTACTGGTTAATATAGATCATGTTGCAACTCTAAGAAACGCAAGAGGAGAAGGTTATCCCAGTCCTGTTGAAGCGGCCAAAATTTGTGAGCTTTCAGGTGCTTCAGGCATTGTTTTTCACTTACGTGGAGATCGTAGACACATAAAAGATGAAGATGTGATTGCTTTAAAAGAATCAGTGACCGGAAAATTGGATTTCGAAATGGCAGCTTCTGATGAAATGATTTCCATTCTAAAAGAAACAAATCCTCATCTTTGTACCCTTGTTCCTGAAGGTAGAGAAGAACTAACTACCGAAGGTGGACTTAATATGAATGCGGTCTTTGATGATTTTAAAGAGCGTGTTTTTCCATCTATTCGGGAAACTGATATTGAAATAAGCCTATTTCTGGACCCTAACCCTGAGGATATCAACCTGGCATTCGAATTAGGAACAGATGCCATCGAATTACATACCGGAAATTACGCGAACGCTCCTTCAACCGGAGAGGCTGACCACGAACTGGAGAGATTAAAAAAAGCAGCTGAACAAGCTCATGAGCTCGGTATAAAAGTAAATGCAGGACACGGTTTGAACCAGAAGAACCTTCCAAAATTCATAGCCACTGTACCACATCTGAATGAAGTCAGTATCGGACACGCTTTAATTAGCGATGCAGTTTTTGATGGTCTGGAAACTACAGTTAAGAATTATTTGAGGATTATAGAGAGATGAGTGCTACCGGTTACATACCCTCCCCTCAATCCCCTCCGGCGGAGGGGAAGCTTTTTAACAAAAGTAGAAATTTAATCAACGAGTCTTCCTCTCCGCGGGAGAGGAAACAAAGGAGAGGGTCGTGATGTCTCCTGAAAACTACCCCTCATACCGAAAAGATCTAGTTGAGAAAGCCAGAAAACTCAGAAAGAATTCCACACCCGGTGAGATTGAACTTTGGAAGCTTGTAAAAAATAAGCAAGTACTGGGTTATCAATTTAGAAGGCAAAGACCCATTAAAAATTATATAGTAGATTTTTATTGTAAAGAACTTCGGTTAGCGATCGAAATAGATGGAAGTTCACATGACTATAAAGTCGAGTACGATCAAAAAAGACAGGAGAATTTGGAACAGTTGGGAATCACATTTTTGAGGTTTTCGGAAGAGGATACAAAAGAAAATCCTGACTATGTTGTGATGGAAATTGAGAAATGGATCAAGTCGCGTTTACTGACCCTCCCCTCGATCCCCTCCGGCGGAGGGGAAGCTCAGGATGTCCATTCCGAAGCAAATCAGAGTACAGCTGGGGAAAAACTCTCTGAGCCAAAACAAAATTTAATCAACGAGTCTTCCTCTCCGCGGGAGAGGAAACAAAGAAAAGGATCACTATGAGTGATACGAATACCCCACACAAGTCAGGATATGTAGCGATAGTTGGAAAGCCCAATGCAGGGAAGTCGACGTTAATGAACCAGATTTTAGGTACAAAACTTTCTATAACTACTCATAAAGCTCAAACTACCCGACACCAAATTATCGGAATTCATTCTGAGGAAAATTCACAGATCATCTTTCTGGATACACCGGGGATCATCCATCCAAAATATGAACTTCAAAAAGCTATGATGAGGTTTGTAGAAAAGGCTGAGAAAGAAGCCGACGTGATCCTTTTCATTGTTGAAGCAAAGGAAAATAACATGCCTTCTTATGCTTTCGATTCTTTGAAACAAATGAAAAAGCCGGTGATTCTGGTAGTTAATAAGGTAGACGAGTCAAACCAAGAGCAGGTAGAAAAACTGGCTAAAGATCTGAATGAATATTTCGATTTTAATGCCACTGTTTATATCTCTGCGCTAAATGGCGAAGGTGTTCCCGGCTTGATGGAAAGTATTTCCAAACTTCTTTTGCCCGGACCACCCTTCTATCCAAAAGACGAATTAAGTGAACATCCTGTTCGGTTTTTTGCTGCCGAATTGATCCGCGAACAGGTTTTTCTTCAGTATCATGAAGAACTTCCTTATTCCGCTACTGTAGATGTGATCATCTATGAAGAACGGGAAGATCTGGATTACATCAATGCCGAAGTGATCGTAAACAGAAACTCTCAAAAAGGAATGATCATCGGAAAAGGCGGACGTGCAATTAAACAACTCGGTACCGCTGCACGGGAATCCATCGAAGAATTTGTAGGAAGAAAAGTATTCCTTGATCTCCACGTAAAAGTCCGCGATAAATGGAGAGAGAATGAGAATATGGTCCGGAATTTCGGGTATTGATTTAGAAAAACTAAAGAATCTGCAAAAATTCTTTGGCTAAAATTAAATTCCAGATTCCGGCCTTCGCTGCGGAATTGCAGATGTCATGTAATTCGTTGACAGTTTTGACATGATGTAAATGCTGTCACCCTGAGCCTAGATTTTTTTGAAGGTATAATTTCGATTGCGAAGGGTCTCAAACGTTGATTAAGTTTGAGATCCTTCGGCGTATCACACTCAAAAATCATTGGACTGATTTGGACCGCTCAGGATGACAGCCGTAGTTTTATCACCGAATTAGCTAACATCTACAGGTATGTCAATTTTTAGAATTTATAAATCCTATCCACAAACAATCTATTTTCACCTTTATTTGATCAGCATCATCTTCTTGGTTTGCATAAAGCTCCCTGCCTGAATTCTGTAAAAATAAAGTCCTGTTGAAAGACCTGATGCATTGAACTCAATTTTATGAATTCCGGCATTCAATTTTCCGCTTACCAGTGTTGAAATTTCACGCCCAAGCAAATTATACACTTTCAGACTTACCACCGCTTGTTCGGGAAGTGCAAATTCAATATTCGTGCTTGGGTTAAATGGATTTGGATAATTTTGCCTTAGACTGAATTCTTTAGGCAAACCCAATTCGCCCTCGTTAGATGTCATAATATGATCTAACACCTCTACATATTTTACAACTGACTCTGATGCAAAAGCTCCCGAATACACGGTAATAGAAAACTCTTTTAAGGTATCAGCTTTCTCAGAAACTTCACTGTTATTGATATAATACGCTGTCCTTATTGCATCCTGATAATCTTCCAGAGAAGCATTTCCTGATATTTTTATTCCACTTTCTACAGAATCAATGTCAAGAGAACCCGGATCGTCTATGAATAATGAATCTTCTTCCAGAAAACCATTTGATATTTTTATAATAGCACTGTCAGCTGAAATATCAGTGCTTGAAGAAATACCAATATCACCGGCTATTAGTAATTCAGGACTGTCCTGAAAGTATTCTAATGTATCCGATGATTCAAAAGTTAAGCTGGCCACTTCTGATAAACTAAAAACTTCAGAAGAGTACATTCCCCATACACTGTCTGCATTCATAACTCTCACAAACAAGATCTGATCTCCAATAGGCAGGTTTGTTGAAGGAATTGTAAACGTGGTTTCAATATCGGCTGCTGCATCAACAGAAATGGGAGTAGCGGCGGCAAAACCGGGATCGGTATTAAAGAAATATTCTGCGGATATAATATTGCTAACTAAAACAGGATCGCTTTGGTCGATCAGGATCAGTTTTTTGATAGGCATGCCCCAGCTTCCATCTGTAAACTTTGCCCTGATGAAAACTGTATGCAAACCTACCGATAATCCCTCAGTACTAAGCATTGCTTCTTTATCGATTTGTGCAGATGCAGTAATTGGAATAGCCGTTCCACTTCCATGACCCGGATCTTCATCAAAGAAATATTCCAAGGCTTCTATTTCTCTTGCTTCTCCCTGATCCACCAAAATGAGTTTTTTAATGGTTAATCCCCATTCGTCGTCACTGTTTTTTGCACGGATAAAAAGTGTGTGTAATCCTCTGGAAAGTGACGAAGTCATAATGGAACCTTCGTAATTCACTTCACCATCTACTTCGGTTACGGAAATAGAAGTACCATTTCCAAAACCCGGATCAGCATCGAAAAAGTATTCCAGTTGAGTTACCGCCTGGCCCATTAACGGCGAAGCTAAAAGCATCACCAACAATACGTTTGCAAGGAACTTCACGACTTAATTCCCTTTGGCTTTGATGGTCACTTCAATGTCCTCACCGGCTTTAATTTCAGTAGGAATTATAATGTCATATACAAATGGTAAAGAGAATATGGAATTAGAATAAGTACCAACTCCACCCGATGGACCAATATGAGTTCCGTCTGTACCTGCATTAAGCAAGCTGCTAAGCTTTGGAGTAACATCCCAGTTCATATCGAATACATTTGTACTATTTGAAACGGCAGTATCTGCAAAAATATCAGTAGGATTGAGAGCTTCATTAACTACATTATTCTCTCCGAAATTTGAACCATCATTCAGAGGTAGAGTTATATCGAAGAAGTTATTCAGAAAAGTATTGTTGTTGTCTGCTATTTCCTGGATTTGAGCATCCGCGTATTGATAGCGTTGTGTTTTTAGGAAAATATTGTTTTTGAAGGTGCTGTTGCTAATTGATCTTACTGTAAAGTCAAAAAATATACTGTTATGGAAATTTCCATTTCTAATATCTTTGTAGTCAGAAATCGAAGAACCTGCCGGATTGATAATACAACGACGAAAAATAATAGCCGTATTATCAGAATTGCTAAGACTGAAACCCTCGATATACGAGTGAGAAACTGTAAGCCCTTGAACAAAGCTAGCATTTATACCTCCTACCACAGAACCATTTACAACAATAGTAGACGAAGGCTCTGTTGTATTGGCATTATCAAGAGAGAGATTGTTTATTTGCAATCCCTTAAATACCAGATTCGATGAATTATCAACATCAATTGTTCCAACTTCAGAACCGTAATTAAAATTCTTGTTTATGGCTGATGTATTATAACCCAACCCAATTAAAGTTAGCCCCTCCCGATCTTCAATATCCACATTACCATAACTATTGGGGCTTGGCATTACATAAATAATATCCCCGGACAGAGCCGCATCTATGGCCTCCTGCAAATCTGAGTAATAATTTGAGCCCGAAGGGTTTTTATCTGTATTATCAACTATCAGTATATTCTGTGCAGTTGTAGTTTGAGTTGCTAATACAGCGATGAGTAAAAAGAGAATTTTTTTCATGATGTCTTTTTGTTTGTTAAAATATTCGATTCCAAGGTTGCTGTAAATCCCCACTTCTGGTGATTTTTTCAGATCAATTCGAACGCTATTGCAAATTGAACCAATCCTGCCGTTGTTGGTATCCCCGTTTTTTTCTTAATGTTTTTTCGATGACTTTTCACCGTCTCCAAAGTTATATAGAGCTGTCCCGAAATATCTTTATTACTAAATCCCTGCGCTATCCCGGTTAAAACCTGCCTTTCTCTTCTGGTAAGCGATCGGAATTCATCAAAATGCTTTCTCACATACATCTCCTCACCGGCTATGCGCTCTATTCTGCGTGTTACCGAATCAATTCCTGAAATCGGATTTGAGGAAGTGAGTAATAAATTATGCTCTTTGAAAGGTTTACAAACGGTAAAGAAAGTGTCGAATTCCCCGGTTCTGGGATTGCGAATTTTCTGGAATTCTGCATGTAGCTGATCATCATCCGCTTTCTCATAAAACTCAAGGAATCGAGGGGCTACATACTTCAGGCTGTCGGGATGTATATTCTTTTCAAAATACTCGAAGCCCATGTTATTGATCTCTTCTTTTGAAAGCAGCCCCCACTCTTCTCCCGCTTTATTTAAATGACCGATAGTGAGATCACTTTTATCATTTACATGGAATATACCAGGCATCAGATCCACTAACTCCTGAAGCGAATCAAAGTTTTTCCGGAAAAGCTTGTCTAAAATATACAAGCTTTGAACCTGTGTCTTCAGAATTTCAGTCTCTGTTCTGTACCCCATATTCGTTCTTTTCACAACCCATAAATCCGCTTACAAAATAGGATAATAAGCGAAAGTGTCAAGCCGGAAGTGTCTGTAAACACTTGTGCGACATACATAAAAAAACAAAAATGTCCCGAGTAAAGCCCTGAGACTCCATTTTTCAAAAATTGAATTGGGTCTCCTATAACGGATTTTTACAACTGATAGAAGTAAACTCTGATTCAACTTTTAATAATCAGGATATCATGAACAAGCGAATTACTTCTTCGTTCCTTCTCATAGCTTTATTGTCTTCAGGCTTAGCTGCACAAAACGCTCTTTTCCTTGGAGACCCATCCATTGCAAATGATAAAATTGCTTTTACTTTTGATACGGATATTTGGATAACATCAAAAAATGGTGGAGAAGCTACTCGTCTTACTGCTATGGACGGCGAAGAAACCAATCCGAATATTTCTCCGGATGGTAACTGGATCGCGTTTACTTCAAATCAGTATGGGAATAACGATGTCTACATCATGCCTGCAACCGGTGGAGAGATTACTCAACTGACCTTTCATCAAGCCAACGATCAGGTGGAATCATGGTCGTGGGATTCCAAAAAGATCTATTTCAGTTCTAATCGCTACAACAGAATAACTGCTTTTGAAATAAGCGCTGAAGGTGGAACCCCATCCCGATTATTTGAGCACTATCATAATACTGTTCACAATCTGGCAGAACATCCTACCTCCGGTGATTTCTACTTCAATGAATCCTGGGAAAGCTTCATATTTCCACAGAGAAAAAGATATGTCGGTTCTTTTAATCCGGATATAAAATCATACAATCCCGAGACTGACACTTATACTGAACATACCAGCTGGGAAGGAAAAGACTTCTCCCCTACTATTGATCAGAATGGAAACGTGTATTTTGTATCTGATGAAGCTAATAACGAGTATAATCTTTACACACTGGAAAACGGGCAGAAAAAACAACTCACCAGATTCAATACGTCCATTTATAATCCGTCTGTAAGTCCCAACGGCAGTGTCGTTGTTTTTGAAAGGGACTATGAACTATACAAATATGATGTCGCTTCAAACAGAGCTACGAAGCTCGATGTAACCATCACCAAAAATAATACGCTCACTAAATCTCAAAGCTTTGATGTAAAGGATAATATCTCTGCTTTTGATGTTTCCCCTGACAAAAAGAAAATGGCTTTTATTTCCAGAGGAGAGTTGTTCGTTTCTGATGCGGAAGGGAAATTTGTTCGTCAGATTGCAACCAACAATATGGGAAGAGTATTAGAGGTAAAATGGCTGGCAGATAGCAAAACCCTGATCTTCAATCAAACTGTGGATGGATACCAAAACTGGTTTACCATTGCTGCGGATGGAAACGGTACTGAAAAACAACATACATCCGACAAAAGAAATAACAGAGACCTTGCATTGAATCACGATCGTACCGCCGGTGTTTATCTGAGTGGAAGAGATCAACTTCGACATATTGTTCTTGATGATTTCAAAAGCAAAACATTGGTGGAAGATGAGTTTTGGGGATTTCAAAATACAGCTCCTATGTTTTCACCGAATGGAGAATATGTACTCTTCAGTGCTAAGCGTAATTTTGAGTTAGACATCTTTGTGCATCATTTAGAATCTGAAAGAATTATAAATCTTACTAATACCGGTGTAGATGAAAACGGAGCATTTTGGTCGCCTGACGGCAAATATATTTATTATACCGGGAGTAGAAGCGTTCCTTCGTATCCAAGAGGCGCCGGAGAAACCGACCTTTTCAGAATTCCACTAGACTATTACGACGATCCATATAAATCTGATTTATTTGATGAACTTTTTGCTGAAAAAGAAGAAGAAAACGAAGACTCAAAAGACGACAAAGAGGAGGAAGAGAAACTCACTATCGAGATAAATACTACCGATCTGATGCAACGAGTTGAACGCGTTGGAGAAGGTTTTGGAAATCAGTTCTCTCCATTTGTTACTCAGAAAGATGATAAAACTATGGTTCTGTATGGCAGCAATCATAACGAAGGTGATTACACCCTTTCTGTTACCACCTTTGAACCTTTTGAACAACCAAAGACTCAGAGTTTTGAAGGAACCGGGTTTGTTTCCGGGATCATTGATGTAGACGGGCAACTTTACGGGCTTTCAAGAGGAGCTATCAATAAACTGGATCCTTCTTCTGCTAAAGCAACGAAAATTAATGTATCGCATTCCTTTGAACGAAATCTTCAGGATGAATTCTATCAAATGTTTGATGAACTTTGGGCGAATATCGAAGAGAACTTCTACAATGAAACTTTCCATGGCATTGATTGGAAGAAAATCAGAGACCGTTATAAAAAGTATCTACCTTATGTTGATTCCCGTACCGATCTGCGCCGAATGAACAATGATATGCTGGGAGAACTCAATTCTTCTCACATGGGGTTTAACACATTTGGGGACGAAGAAAACCAATATTACTCAACCGTTTCGATGGCAACAGGAATAATTTGGGATAAAGATAATCCTTATCAAGTATCCGAGATAATCGAAACGGGACCAGTTCACATTTCAGGAAATAAAATTAATGCCGGAGATGAACTCATAGCTGTTAACGGAAAGTCAGTTGATGCTACAATGAATCGTGAAATGTATTTCAGCGTACCATCTATGCCGGAAGAAGTCACTCTCACTTTCAAACAGGGAAGCTCTAATATTGACATCAAGATCCACCCTACATCCTACTTCTCTGACCGTAACAATCTGTATGATGAATGGGTTTCCGGAAACCAGAAAATGGTAGATGAAAAAACGGACAAGAAAGTCGCATATGTTCACATGAAGAATATGGGTGGCGGCGAATTGAATAACTTTCTCATCGAAATGACTTCCGAAGCCTACAACCGAGATGCATTGATATTTGACCTGCGTTATAATACCGGTGGAAATGTACACGATGACGTGCTTCGTTTCTTATCTCAGAGGCAGTACGCAAACTGGGCGTATCGTGGTGGAGAGTTGGCCCCACAGTCAAATTTTGCCCCGGCTGATAAGCCCATTATTCTCCTGATCAATGAACAATCACTCTCAGATGCTGAAGTTACTGCAGAAGGATTCAAGCAATTAGGACTTGGTACTGTGATGGGAACCGAAACGTATCGATGGATCATTTTTACTTCCGGAAAAGGATTAGTAGATGGTTCGTTTTACAGATTACCTTCTTGGGGATTATACACTTTGGATGGTGAAAATATTGAACAAACAGGCGTTGCACCGGATATTGAAGTTCATAATACATTCAAAGATCGGGTGAATGGAAATGACCCTCAATTGGAAAAAGCAATTCAGGAAATTCTAAACAAACTGAAAAATGATTAGTGATTTTTAGCCGGTAAAATTTCTGTTGCATTCTAAAAATCTAACTCGTAATCTTAAACCAATGAAATTAACAAACCAATATATCGCCCGGGAAATGATGTGTATGTGTTGCTATATGCGAACACTTCACTAGGGCTTTTATATTTTAGAAAAGAAATTTTCAAAGTCCTTTAGAGTGTATGATCTGAAGGACTTTTTTATTGGCTGTTAGTTTCATTCGTTCTTTAACATCATGCATTCTCATCGAGAAAGGTGGAGGGATCAGGTCCTGCGAAGCCTTGGCAACCGTCCTGTACTATTTGTACAGGAAAAGGTGCTACATCCTGCTTAGTACAAATATTTGTACTGAGAAAGATGAGTGCGAAGAGCTCTACTGTATTTGTAAGCCTCTTTCGGACTCATCCCCGAAAGGGGCTTTTTTATTAATTATAAATCAAAAAATACAATACAATGAGTTCACAAAAATTTGAGACACTACAATTACACGCAGGACAAGAACCCGATCCAACCACAGGTTCGCGGGCTGTTCCAATTTATCAAACCACTTCTTATAATTTTAAAAATACAGAGCACGCCGCTAGTTTATTCGGTTTAAGGGAATTCGGGAATATCTACACCCGGATCATGAATCCTACTACTGATGTTTTCGAAAAACGAATTGCTGCTCTTGAAGGTGGAGTGGCGGCAGTAGCAACTTCATCAGGACAAGCTGCACAGTTTCTGGCGATCACAAATCTGGCCCAAAAAGGCGATAACATCGTATCTACACAAAATCTGTATGGTGGAACTTATAACCAGTTTAAAGTTACCATTCCCAGACTTGGAATCGATGTCAACTTTGCCGAGGAGGATACTGTTGAAGCTTTTGAAAAGCATATCGATGAAAACACAAAAGCTATTTACGTTGAGTCGATCGGTAACCCCAGAGGTAATGTCGCTGATTTCGAAGGATTGTCTGCCTTAGCAAAAAAACATGAGATCGCCCTTGTGGTAGATAATACTTTTGGCGCCGGTGGAGCTTTAGTTCAACCTATCAAATATGGAGCAAATGTTGTAACTGCTTCAGCTACAAAATGGATCGGTGGACATGGCACTTCCATTGGAGGAGTGATCGTAGATGCCGGAAACTTCAACTGGGGAAATGGTAAATACCCGTTGTTCAGCGAACCGTCTCCGGGCTATCACGGTCTTAAATTCTGGGAAGTATTTGGTGATGAAGGTCCTTTTGGTAATATCGCATTTGCCATCAGAGCTCGCGTTGAAGGTTTGAGAGATCTTGGTTCATCCCAATCTCCATTCAATAGTTTTCTTTTACTTCAGGGGCTGGAAACTCTCTCCCTCAGAGTTGAACGACATAATGAAAATGCCAAGAAACTAGCAACATGGTTGAATGAGCACGAACTCATTGACTGGGTAAATTATACCGGTCTTGAGGAGCATGAATATCATGAGCGAGCGAAGAAATATTTAGCTGATGGTCAATTTGGTTCCGTATTTACATTTGGTGTAAAAGGTGGCTTTGATACCGCCAGAATCTTTATCGAAAATGTCGAGTTGGCGAGTCATCTTGCTAATGTTGGAGATGCTAAAACGCTAGTCATCCATCCGGCTTCTACCACACATCAGCAACTAACAGAACATGAGCAAACCTCATCCGGTGTGAAAGGAGATCTTGTTCGGGTGTCTGTTGGTATCGAACACATCGATGATATCATAGCTGATTTTGAACAAGCGCTACTAAAATCTCAGGAACTTGTCGCTGTTTAATGTATTTCGACAAGGAGCTTTTATGAGCAACAAACCAAATATCACAACAATTAATCAAGCCCGGACTACCGAATCCGGGTTTGAATTTCCTTCCATAGATATTGCCTGGAATAGTTGGGGGACACTCAACGAAACAAAGGATAATGTGATTCTGATCTGCCATGCATTGACCGGAAGTTCTAATGCAAAAGATTGGTTTTACGGCCTTTTTGAGTCTAACGGATTTATTGATCTTGACAAACATTTTGTTTTGTGTATAAACAATTTGGGCAGTTGTTACGGATCAACCGGACCCACTTCTGTATCGCCTGTTACCGGGAAGCCCTATCAGGCAAATTTTCCGGAAATTACCATTCGGGATATCGTAAAACATCAACAATTACTGCTTGATCATCTTGGTATTAAAGGCATTGAATTGGCAATTGGCGGATCGATGGGCGGCATGGTAGCATTGGAATTCGGACTGATGGATCCAAGAATCCAATCTTTAGCTTTGTTTGCTATGGGGAAATCTCATACTCCATGGGCTATAGGAATCAGCCATGCACAAAGAAAAGCTATTTATGCGGATGAACATTGGCAGGATGGATTTTATGATCCAAAAGTTCCTCCACAGAAAGGTTTATCTGCAGCCAGAGCTCTTGCAATGATCACTTACCGTTCACCTCAAAATTATGAGCACAAATTCCGAAGAGACTTCAACAGGAATAAAGATCAGTTTGAGGTGGAATCATATTTAGATCATCAGGGAGAAAAACTCTCTTCCAGATTCGATGCCAACACATATATCACTTTAACAAAAGCTATGGATTCCCATGATGTATCAAGAAACCGTGGTTCTTTTAGAGAAGCCTTAGGTTCTTTGACAATACCCTGTTTGATACTTGGTATTGACTCTGACCTTCTTTATCCGATAGCTGAGCAACAAGAACTTTCCGAATTAATTCCTGATTCAGAGATCAATCAAATCCATTCCGATTACGGTCATGATGCCTTTTTGATCGAATTCGAACAAATCAATAAAAATCTGATACCATTTTATCATTCTACTAAATCACTCTATGAGCATCACACTTAATTCAATCACCGGAAAAAACATATCCATTTATAAGAGCAAAAAAACTATTCCCGTTTTTATTGCCGGAAACGGAGCCATTGGTGGAACTCTCATCCGACAAATCAAACAATTGGATAATCCTTTATTTCGTATAAGTATTATTGGAGTTTGTAACAGCAAAAAAGTGATCTGGAATCCTGATCCTGATTTGATTCATGAAAAACTTAGATATTCCGATGGAGAAACCAATTGGGAAAATATTACAAATAAACTCGCTCGTTATCCTGAAGGGCTCATTTTCATAGATGCAACCGGAAGCGAAATTGTAGCTCGTCAATATCTGAAACTTCTTTCTAAGGGAATTCATATTACCACCCCCAGCAAAAGAGCAAATACATTTGAACAGAATTATTTTGAGGAACTTAAAGCTTTTCAAAAACCGGGAAAGGCACAATACAGATATGAAACTGCTGTGGGCGCCGGACTTCCGGTCATTAATACTATTAATAATTTGATCGAATCAGGCGATTCCATAACAAAAATATCCGGTGTGGTTTCCGGTACTATGACTTACATCTTTAATCAATTACAGCAAGGAATTCCGTTTAGCAAGATCATTAAAAGTGCAAAAACGGAAGGTTATTCCGAGCCCGATCCAAGAGACGATCTCTCCGGAGAAGATGTAGCTCGAAAATTTTTAATTCTTGCCAGAACCTGTGGATATACATTTGAGAGAGATCAGATAAAAGTAGAGTCACTGGTTCCTAAAGAACTCATTGACTATCAGGTTAACGGTTTTTTAGATCATCTCTCTTTTTATGATGATCACTGGAAAAATAGAAACTCGCAGGCATTATTAAACAACAAACGTCTTCGCTATACCGGGGAATTCACTCCTGATAGAATTGAAATTGGGATTAAAGAAGTCCCCACCGATTCACCTTTAGGAGGGCTGCGAAAAACAGATAATCTGATCCAGATCTATTCAGAACGGTATGCAGATTCTCCAATAGTAATTCAGGGACCCGGAGCCGGAAAAGAAGTCACTGCTGCAGGCGTGCTTTCTGACATCATACAAATCAGTAAAAGTATTTGAATAAAAACCCATTAAAAAAGCCATTCCTCTTTCGAAGAATGGCTTCTCTCTCTTACCAGCTACTATTACCGCTTTTATCTGCGGTTTCTTACCAAAGTTCTTTTCATTACTCTTTGTGGTTTATCCGGCATGGAATCAAACATAATTTTTTGTTCGTCATTCAATAGTGCTCTGATCTCTCCTTTTTTAGCAATATGAATTTTCTTGATACTTGCCTGAAGTTCAGCCATTTCGTCTACTACACTATTAAGTGCGGATACATCGTATTCATCGCCTGATGAAAGTGTACGTAGTCTTGCCTTTTTCTCTCTTAGTTGATTTTCTAAAGGCAATGTTACTTTTTTGCCTTCCAGCATAATTCCTTTTATTTGCTCTTTTTGATCATCATTCAGATCTAAGTGAGCAAGCATTGGCTGCTGACCTCTTCTCATTTCCATTTGTGGACCGTTTCTTTTTTCAAAACGTTCTTTAATTTCTTTGCGTCGTTCTTGTTCATTACTTCTTTGCGCCTGAACAGTTACTGTTCCAATTAGCAGTAAAAGAAATGTAGATGTTATAATTTGTCTCATGACTGTCTCCTGATTTGATAATTATTTATTTTTGTACCTTGTACACACCATTAGAAGAAAACCCCTAATAAAACTTGCGCTCATCCATGAAATTTTTTCTAAGCCTGCTGCTTTTATTCCTCTTCAGCCAAAACCAAATTGCTCAAAATTGGTTGATCACTCAGGAAGAATGGGGAGGTACCGATTCCACAGATACCAGCCTTGAGCACCAGATTTCTTATATCACCATTCATCATGGTGGAGAGATTTTCCCTGAGGACAAAAATACAGTTACTTATTTGCAAGGCTTACAAAAATGGAGCCGGTCAGATCGAAAATGGAATGACATTCCCTATCACTATGTAGTTGCACGAGACGGCAAAATCTATGAAGGGCGACCACTCAATTATCGTGGAGATACCAATACCACTTACGACCCAACAGGACATGCCCTTATTGTATTGCTTGGTAATTTCGAAGAGCAAGAACTGAATCCTGAACAAATTGAATCACTTAAAACGGTAACTTCTTATTTAGCAAAGCAAGAATCTGTTGCAGCCGACAAGATCAAAACACACAAAGATTATGCCGAAACTCTATGTCCCGGCGTAAAGCTTTCTGCTTATCTGGGAACAGACGATTGGAACCGTTTTTTGTCAAACATATCTGATCAATAAAATAAACTAAAACTCATCTTAACCTCTTTTACTTCTCTGGATTATGAACCGTAGCATTACTCAGTTTACCTTTATTATTCTTCTATCCACTTTGATTGTGAGTTGTACCGACACAGAAAAAGTACAGCTGGTTGAAAAAACCATTCAGGAAACCAAAGCCGAGTATGTATCTGATTCTCGTGTTGCTTTGTTTTCTGCAACAGCAAGTGCAAAGCAAAATACGATTGTTCTGACAGGAGAAACCTCACTACCGGAAGCAAGAGCATCTCTACTCGCTTCCTTGGATCAGAAAAACATTGCTTATGCCGATAGTATTTCTGTTTTGCCTGCAACAGAGCTGGGAAATGAAGTATATGCATTAGTAAATAACTCCGTTTCTAACTTACGATCTGAGCCAAAGCATTCAGCACAACTGGCAACTCAAGCCATTTTGGGAATGCCTTTAAAAGTGTTAAAAAAACAAGGCGGATGGTATCTGGTTCAAACGCCTGAAGATTATTTATCCTGGGTTGACAGTGGCGGAATTACCCGGGTAGATAAATCAACATTAGCGGATTGGGCAGATGCTGATAAGATCATTTATTTAAATACCGTAGGTTTTTCCTATTCCAAAGCCAATACCGGTTCTGAAAAAGTTTCTGATCTTGTAGCCGGAAATATTCTGAAATTGAAAAACAGCTCAGGAAGTTATTACGAAGTTGAATATCCTGACGGAAGAAGAGCATTTGTTGCAAAAAGAGAAGCTCGTTTGTTGGATGATTGGATCAGTAGTGTGTCAGCAACTCCGGAAGCACTTACAAACACCGCAAAAACGCTTATCGGCTCGCCCTATTTGTGGGGAGGAACGTCCACCAAAGGAATGGATTGCAGCGGCTTTACCAAAACCATTTATTTTATGAGCGGACAAATTATTCCACGTGATGCAAGCCAGCAAGTACGTGCCGGAGAGCTTGTAGATTCTGATAAAGAATGGGACAAACTGGAAGTAGGCGATCTTTTATTCTTTGGAAGAGAAGCAACGGACACCCGCTCCAGAGCTGTTACTCATGTGGGGATGTGGATCGGTGATAATAAATTTATACACTCTGCAAGCAAAGTCCGTATTAGTAGTGTGGACCCATCTTCTGATGATTATGATGAATTCAATACCAATCGGTATTTAGAAGCCCGCAGGTATCTGGATAACTGGGAAGGAAACATTATCCAAACTGCCAATATGTACAGTAACTTTCTGGAGAAGTAGAAGCTAAATAACATTTGGATTTAGCTACTTTTGCCCCAATGTCATTTAATGAGATCTATTGACTATTGACTTAATCGAGCACTGCCAAATTTAAAAATATAAGTGACATCCAGGCCAATGAATAACTATGCAATTGTCTTTGTGAAGTCTTTGGCACTACATACAAGGCAAGTGCAACCATTGCTAATGAAGTAAACCCCAAACAATGGTATGGATGGGACGTAATCGACCAAAAGAAAGCCAAGAAATTGTGTCTAATTCAGCCAAATAAATTTGAGCCCTAAATATTCCCCAACTAACGTTCCAAATAAAAGCCATATGGCAGATGTGAATATATACCAGAATATGATTTTAATTGATTGCGAATCAGCATCGATAACTTGATCTGCCTTTGCCTTTTCGACAACAAGTAAGTGTTGCGATTGTTGAATAGGTGTGTTTTTAGACATAATTAAACTTTATAGATTTACTCGCTTAATAAAATTGGCTTAAAACATGTCGATATTTAAACTGAAGTCTTTAATCCAAAACTTATTTTGAACTGAATGAATATTTGTGAGTATCGGACTCCAAATGGCTAATTTTTCTTGCAATGAAACTTTATGCAAAATGTTCACTCAATTAACATGTTAAAAACAATGAAATAATGCTTTAATTTAATGAGCATCAAAATATATGAGGAAGGCTAGATTGTAAAATTAACAGGTAAGAATGGCATTTCTATAACATTTTAGAGATACATTTTTATAATCTATAAATGAATTTTTGTTCGTATTTGTAAAGTAGTTAAAATTAATTATTCAATTAAAATTACTCACCAATATTCTGTTTTTGGATTATCCCATGCATTATTATTTCTAGATAAGTACTGTGAATATCATGATCTTGCTTAAGAAAATTTTGAAAGAAAGGAGTATGTCTTACTGTAGATTTGGTATCAAAAAACTCTAAAAGTCCGCGAATACCACTCCAGTAAATTATAGTAAGCAGCTTAGGTGAATATTTACTTTTAATAGAACCATCTTGAATGGCTATTTGAAAAATACGCTCTGAAAGGGTAAATAAAATTTGACGTTTATCTTCACACTCTTTTACGATTGGTTTTTCTTCCAGATCATTTGAATCAGAATAGAGTTCATAATATCGAAATGCTTCAAAATAAAGAGGTTGGTCATGTGAAAAATTAACCCCAAACATAAATAGTGTTCTGAGCATTTTTTCTCCTGTATCACCGCTTAACAAAATCTCTGATAATTTCTCATTGATTAGGTTAAAGCCTTTAGAATTTATTGAATAAACTAATTCGTCTCTACTGGGAAAGTATAAATATAATGTTCCTTTACTAAGTTCCGAACGTTTTGCAATTTCTTCCATAGTTACCGCATCTAATCCCTTTTCTTGAATCAGTTCTTTTGCAGCTTGTATTATAGTTTCTCGCCGGTATTTTTTTCCCGTTTTCTTCGTTCATCTATACTCATAATCAATATTTTTAAATTACCGAGTTATTGTTTCAGTAATATTTGAAATAAGCGATTTCTATTTATATACAGTTTTATCAACTATTTGGTTTATTTTTGAGTTGATACAAGAAATTCACCAACAAATATATTGTATGCAATTAATGTCCGTAATTCAGTCAATATATTAATTGATATATATCAAGACTTTTTCCTGATATACATCAATGGCGCTCTCAGTATATCTCTTTAGTTTAGTTGCGAATCAAATGTTTAACATCAAACAATATTTATTATGACTACTACAACTAAAACATTATGGAAAATTGATCCTACGCATTCAGAAGTACAGTTCAAGGTAAAGCACTTGGTAATTTCGACAGTTACAGGAAACTTCAGTTCCTTTGAAGGACAAATTGAAGCCGAGGGCGATCATTTTGAAAACGCTAAAGCTGCCTTTACCGCTGATATTGATAGTATTTCAACCAACAATGAAGATCGGGATCAACACCTGAAATCTGATGATTTCTTCAACGCTGAAGTATTTCCGCAGCTGAGGTTTGAATCTACCAATTTTGAAAAGGTTGGAGACGGAGAATACAAAGTGACTGGAGATCTAACGATCCGTGATATCACTAAAGAAATCGAACTGGATGTCATCCACGGTGGCACCGTTGGTGATCCTTATGGACAAACCAAAGCCGGCTTTGAAGTAACCGGTTCTATCAACCGAAAAGAGTTTAACCTCACCTGGAATGCCGTGACCGAAGCTGGAAATGTGGTGGTTGGAGATGAAATTAAGCTCCAACTGAACGTTCAGTTTATTGAGCAGTAAAACGAATAGTCTATATTCCAGTTAAAACCAAGCGGGCATTCTTTAGAGAATGTCCGCTTTTTTTATTTTCTGTTTTTAGATGTACTTTCGCATGAAGAATCAATTAAAACTAAAGTATAATCTATGTTTGAGTGGTTAAAAAATAGTTTGGAGGAGCATGTTTCTCTAACCAAAGAAGAATGGGAGTACTTCAAAAATTATTTCCGCCCTAAACGAATGCTCAAACGTCAATTTCTACTTCAGGAAGGAGATGTATGCAGGGAATTAGCTTTTGTAGAGAAAGGTTCCCTTTATTCTTACACGGTAGATTCAGCCGGGAATAAACACGTGATTCGCTTTGCGTTCGAGGGCTGGTGGATGGCAAATCTCCATAGCTTCTTCACCGAACAACCTACCCGGTTAAACATAGAAATTCTGGAAAACAGCGAGCTACTCATGCTCGATAGGAAGAACCACGATAAACTATTGGAGGAACTCCCAGCGTACGAGCGCTATAATCGTATCATTCTTCAGAACGCGTATGTAGCTCTCCAACAGCGCGTGGAAAATGCACTGGGTCTTACGGCGGAAGAAAAATACGATCGCTTGATCGAAGAAAGTCCGGCTTTTTTAAACCGAGTACCTCTAAACTTGGTGGCATCCTATTTGGGTGTTAGCCCTGAAACACTGAGTAGAGTTCGTGGTAACTATAACCGTTAGTTTGAACTATTTAAAATATTCAAACTTATACCCTTTTTTAAAAAAAAAGGCCACCTAACGGTCAGCTCATAAAAGCATTAAAAAGTAGATTGATTTGAATTACCTACCTAATCTTTTACTACTTATTTCTTCAACAATTAGACATGATTTCTTGATGTTTGTCAATAATCTTTCTTAGCAGATGTCAATGAAGGTGCATCTTAAATCATATATCATAGTATTTGAATAAACGGTTTAATGAGTAGCCAGATCAAATAGCAAATTCTAATACTGATTTTAGAATGACTAGCTAATCGGCCTGCTCAAAGCCATTACATAAATAATTAAAGTGAATAGGATAATATTATGAAACGATTAGAAAATAAGGTTGCAATTATTACAGGAGCATCTCAAGGTATGGGAGAATCACACGCACGCAGTTTTGTAGCCGAAGGAGCAAAAGTTGTTATGACTGACATCAATGAGGTGCGAGGCGCTGAAATTGCAGATGAACTTGGCGAAAACGCTATTTTTATCAAACATGATGTAACCAAACCGGAGGAATGGAAAAAAGTAGTTTCTGAAAGTGAAGCTACATTTGGCCCAATTAATGTGTTGGTTAATAATGCAGGTGTTTTAGGTCCCATCGCCGAGGCAATTGAACTGAAAGAGGATGAATACTCTAAGGTAATTGCAATAAATCAAAATGCCATTTTTTATGGAATAAAATATGTACTTCCTTCAATGTTAAAAGCAGGTATTGGTTCCATCGTCAATATTTCGTCTATCGCAGGTATTGTAGCTATTTACGGATATCCCAGCCTGGCTTATATGAGTAGCAAATTTGCAGTAAGAGGAATGACTAAAGCTGTTGCTATTGAATATGCATCCAAAAATATTCGAGCAAATTCAGTACATCCTGGTTTTATTAAAACACCAATGATGGCAGCAGCTACTGATGAAGAAGGAGGAGAAGCAACCGGAATGATTCCATTGGGAAGATTAGCCGAAACCAAAGAAGTTAGTGATTTGGTTGTGTTCTTATCTTCTGATGAATCATCCTATATGACAGGAACAGAACAAATTATAGATGGCGGCATGAGTGTTCAATAAATACTTGAACACAGCACACCATCGGAGCCGGAATTCCGATTGATTGTGATACACCGCTAAAAAAAACATTTGTACCTTTTCTATTAGCCTGTGAGTTAACACTCACGGGCTTTTTATTGATATATATCAAGAGTTTTTCCTAACACATATCAATGGTACCAACACATGTGATCGGTAAGTTTACAGCGAAATAAATATTCAACTGTAAACCGAACAAACATCATGTCTATAACCAAACAAACTATTGCCATTGTTGGAGCCGGAGTATCTATGGGCTCCGCCATTGCTAAAAGTATTGCAGGGGGTAACTACCGCCTTCTTTTATTTGACACAAATCTTGAACAATTAGGTTCCCTTTCTGAAGAAATTCTACAGGATCATCCGGAAGCTGATTTTGAACATATGAGCTGCCCTCATGAATCTAGTTGGGAAGCAGACATCATTATTCTTGCCCTTCCCCATTCTGCCGAAAAGGAACTGGCTGAGAAGATCCGGGATGTGGCTATCCAAAAAATTGTGATCAGCATTGCAAATCCAATCGATGAAGAATTCTCCAAGCTTACAACCAGACCCGAGACAAGCGCAGCTGAAGAACTACAACAGTGGTTGCCTCATTCCAAGGTCATTAAAGCCTTCAACACCACTTTTGCAGCTGACTTTGAACAGCCGGTGATCGACGGAAAACAGACAGATGCCTTCATTGCGGGTGACGATGAGGACGCTTTAAAAACGGTAACCGAACTTCTAGAAACAGTAGGGTTCAATCCAATTATTGCCGGCGATCTGTCGGTAAGCGGTACGCTTGAGCGCATGCAGCTGCTTCTAATGCAACTCACAATCGAGAATGATTATAACTGGCATGCCGGCTGGAAAATCTTACACAACTAATTCAAAACTTAATATTCAAATTTTAAGACTATGATACTCATAACTGGAGCAAACGGACATTTAGGAACTCAAACCATTGATTTATTACTGGACAAAAATCCAGAGACCAAAATTGTTGGTCTTGTCCGAAGCGAAGAAAAAGGAGCCGAGCTAGAGGAAAAAGGCGTGGAAGTCAGGATTGGCGACTACACTGATTATCCATCTGTTGAAAAAGCCGTTCAGGGAGTGGATATACTTCTTTTGATTTCTTCCAGTACAATGGATGGCAGGGCTGAACAGCACAATAACGTGATTGAAGCCGCAAAGAAAGCAGGTGTAAAACATATATTATACACGAGTCTTGTAGAGGCTGACAAAGGATTGAGTCCACTATCTGCTGATCATACCGTAACCGAAAAGCTCATTAAAGCATCGGGCATTCCTTACACCATTTACCGCCATACCTTTTACATGGAATTTCTTCCCCTTTTCTTGGGGAATGCACTAGAAACCGGATCGTGGGTTTTCCCGACCGATGGTAAAGCCATCAACCTAGCGCTGCGTTCTGAAATGGCAGAAGTTTTGGCCAACGGACTCGAAAATCCTGAAGAACACAAGGACAGTACATACGAAATTACATCAGCTCGGGCTTTTGTCTGGTTCCGTAGCTCCGCTGCCGAACGCTCATCAGAAGCTCCACCTCTTTTCTCACCGTACTCAATCTTCATCTCAGCGTCGGTTTTGAAAGGCATCTCATAATTTAATAAGCATTGCCTGTAATGCAAGTTGCAAACTTGCTTAGCTACTGCTCTTTAAGTCGCAGACTTAAGAGAGCTTTGCGGAAAGTAGTGGACTAATAGTTTATTTTGTTAATTATTTGAAGCTATTCAAAATTGAACTATTAGGAGGAATTACCCAGTATACGTCAACTGAATCCCCATTAAAAAAGACTGGTATTCCATAGTTACCATTTCCTGATTTTGGTGAGGTTGCTGAAGTAAATAAATCTTTACTTAATGAAAATTTAAGCGCTTCCTGCGTTCCGTTCAATTTACATTCAGTAATGTTAATTTTGGACCAATTTAAACTTTCACAATTATTTGATTCCTTTAAAGATAAAAACAAATTGAACGGATATTCTATAGCTGCAAGAAATTCCTTACCATCCTTGAAAAGCTTTAAAATAGGTATCGTATCATTTAGCGCATACGCAGGGATCATTTGTAAATACTTATATTCATCAACAAGAAAATGATATTCTTTATTAACGTTTAGAGTATCATTTTGAAAATAAGTTTTTAAGTCCTTTATTTTGAATTCTGAATTAATAAAGGATCTTCGAACACATGGTGAATCGTACTCTGGAAGTTGAGTACCTGGACATTTTTCCTGTTCAAAATAATAAACATAACCTGCTATTTTTTCTTTCCCCTTAAATACTACATTTTCCAAACTAGGTGAAATTTTGACAACAGATTTATTTTTTTCTACTCTCGAATAAGAACAGCTACAACTTAATACTATTAAAAAGAGAATTATTATGTATCTCATATCAATTAATTTTTTCTAGTTCCGTAGCTCCGCCTCGGAACGCCCAACAGATGCTCCGCCTCTTTTCTCTTCGTTCCCAATCAACATTGATTTTCTCCTCCTCAAACTGCTACAAAACTCAACACTTTCGTTTGATGGCCCTGTAAATTAGAATACCATTTTCTTCAAACAAAAAAACCACATCGATCTATGATCAATGTGGCTTTTGTAATTTATTATTTGTCGTTTAGACAAAAGTGGGCCCAGAGGGACTTGAACCCCCGACCAATCGATTATGAGTCGACTGCTCTAACCAACTGAGCTATGGGCCCTTTGTAAGGGCGTCAAAGTTACAAGGTTTAGAACCTATTTGAAAGCTCTTTTTTTGGTTCATTAATTAAATGATCCTTTTGATTTCAGCTGATCAATTAACATCCATTGATAGGTTTTAATGGCAATGCTGATGTGCCTGAGACCAAGTCTTACCCGCTGGGCAATCGATTGCACCATCATCGTTCGATAGAGCTGTTCCTAAAAACCAAAGTCCCAATAGTACAACAACGATCAGTAGACCCACACCTATGTTAGATTTCATGGAAGAATTATCTTTCTTTAAACAGCAGTTTTTATATTTACGTCCACTTCCGCAATGACAAGGATCATTTCTTCCTATTGTTTCAGCCATATTACTCCGTAATGCATTCTTGTATATTTAGATTTCAATGTACTAAACTTTAATAAATTTTTTTCTACTTACCATTCCGAAGGCATGCAAAGCCACAGAGTTTAACTCTATTCGAATGTTAACGTTGATTTTAGAATCACCTCATCATCTTTGTTTTAAAATATTTCATTCTGAGTGAATGTTGGATCCCACATTTTGTGTTTATGTTCAAAACAATATAATTATGCTTAGATCTTTTTTCCTTTTTCTTATTTCATTTCTTTTTTCATCATTTTCAATGGCTCAGAATTCTGAACGTGCAACCGATATTTTTACAGAAGTGGATGCACGTCGCAGCAAGATCACCTACGAAAAAACCGATATGCAAATGGTGATCTATAACAGCTCCGGAAATACACGAAACCGAAGCATTAGCTCATTTTCGTATAACAAGGATGATCAAGAAAAGAGTTTATTGGTTTTTGAAGAACCAGCAAATGTTCGGGGTACCGGATTTCTTACCTTAAGTGACGGCGACAATGAAGTTCAGAAATTATACCTTCCGGCTTTGGGACGAATCCAAACAATCACTGCCTCCCAAAAAGCAGATCGATTTATGGGAAGTGATTTTACTTATGAAGATCTGGGGGATCAAAATCCCGACGATTACGATTTTGAGTTGATATCCGAAAAAAGTTCATTAGCTATTCTAAAAGCCGTAAAAAAAGAGAATAGTCAGTACGCTTACATCCGGTTCTATATTAATACTGATCGTTATTCTTTAGAAAAAGCCGAATATTTTGATGAAGATAATGAAATGATCAAACGCCTGGAGGCTGAAGATTTCACTAATGTAGATGAAAACATATGGCGCGCCAATAAAATGACGATGTACGACCTTAAAGCAGAACGCAAGACAGAACTGATCTGGAGTAACAGGGTGATAAATGAATCTATTCCAGAGTGGAGATTTACGGAACGTGGATTGAAACGTAGTTAGAATTCTTCCTAACCCAGCTTAAAATTATCCGGTCTGATTGTCAGCATAGAAACGTCTACGTGATTAACAACTTGACCGGCCGTTGATCCGATAAAGAATCTTGGAATACCTGTTCTTCCATGTGTTGTCAAAGCCAGCAAATCTGCATGTTCATTAGCATAATTTGTAATTTCTAAAGATGCAGAAATACCTTGTATTACTTTCAGTGAAACAGGCACTGACAAGCTACTTGCACCATCGTTTTTAATGAATCTATATTTAAAATCTTCACTCGTTTTCTCGAGTGTTAATCCTAGCTTTTTATGATCCTCAAGGTATCCTTCCACTTTTTGAATAAAGATTTCTTCAGCCTCATCATTAGAAGCCCCAACAGAGGGAGCCACAAAACCATATCCATCGGAAGAATATAATTGACTCATATAAAAGAGCTCTAAACTTGCATCAAACTGTAATGCGAGCTCCAATGAAAGTGGAATAGAGGCAAGTGAATGTTCTGAAAGATCAATTGCAGTAACAATTCTTTCGAAACCACTGCTTGAGTATTTATTGTTAATTGTAAAAACCGGAGCATGTGCTCTTCGAATCACTTTATCAGTTATACTTCCTTTAAGAAAAGTGCTTTCATGAGCTCCATTTGCGCTCATCAATATGAGGTCATATTCATTTTCGTTAGCAAAATCAGTGATCGCTTTAGAAGGTTTTCTATCTACTAGTACATGAGTCTTACCTAAATAAGATTCCATGATAAAATCAGATGCAAGCTGGTCAATTTCAATTTGAGCTTTTTCAATCACTTTTGGATACAAATCTTGTTCCATATCAAATGGCAATCCTAATTTATCCATGCTTTCGTTCATATATAGACTAAAAGACACGATGTGTATTAAGTCTATTTTTGATCCGTAAGTTTTTGAGAAAAAGTTCGCCAGCTTTAGTGCAGATTTTGACGATTCAGAGAAGTCAGTAGGGATGAGAATTCTGTGAACTTTCATAATTACCTCCTTTTAGTGGAATAGTTATGTACTATTGTACTTCCTAAAAATGAAGAATTGATGAAGTTCTAGCTTTTTTCTCTTAAATAATCCAAACCACCCACCATCATCATTCCGATCAGTATTCCGATCACTCCTCCCCACACATTAGTATCAGGATTGCTGTTTTCACTTATACCCGGCACAAAAGGTTTAGATTTTATCATTTTCTTTTTAACCGTTTCAACTTCTATTTTTTTGAATTCATCAAATGAAGATTCGGGATTTATGATCTTTCCGACTCGTTCGTATTCAGGAAGATTTTCATTTACTTCTGAATTCAATAATTCCTGAGCACGTTCACTGGTATAGTCAATTTCCACGGTTTCTCTCACCTGTTCTACAAATTCTCTGTTTTGATAGGGCCAGATAACAAATAACGAACCGATCAAAAATCCGATCAATACAGAAATGGTTTGAGAATGATATTTACCAAGTAACCACGACAGAAATCTTGAAAAAGCTGCCAGTCCAACTACCGCCCCGAGCATGAACGGCAATAAACCAATGATTCCATCTAATGTTTCAGTTCCACCGATCATTCCGATGTTGGAAAGCAGATAATCGTATTTCCGCATAATCAGCAATAAATAAGAACCCGAAATCCCCGGTAGAATCATTGCACAAATAGAGATCATCCCACTCAAAAACACAAAAGCGGGGTTTTCTGGAGTGTCAGCAGGAACTAAAGAAACGATCCAAAGCCCGATTCCCACACCGACTATACTCATTAGTATTTCTTGCCAGCTTATTTCATTCAGTGTCTTATATAAAATATAGATAGAGCCTAAAATCAGCCCAAAAAATAATCCATATACAATTTCGGGATGTGTAAACATATACACCTGCAGCGGAACTACTTTGGTAAAGAAAGCCAGCGCGGCAAAGATTCCGCCAAACAAAAAGATCAAGAACTTGATATGTAATTCCTTAAACGCTGTTTTCCATTTAAAAGTAAAAAACGATTTCAGAAATGGGCCGTTTACACTTTTGATAGCATTCAGCAGTCGCTCATATATTCCAAGTATCAAAGCCATGGTTCCTCCGCTCACTCCGGGAACTATATCAGCCGAGCCCATCAAAAAACCTTTTATTACCAAAAACGGAGCTTCTTTAAACGTTGTCTTGTCCTTTGCTGATTCTTGCATTATTCTCCCCATCCTTTTTCCCCAATAAGCGGTACAAATTTGAAGTTATCGTACTCATCTTGCTTGTATTCAGTTTCTGACACTCTGGTTATTTTCAACATTTTTTGAGTTTTATCGTCTCCAACTGGTATTACCAACACTCCATCAATTTTCAATTGCTTGATAAGATCATCAGGAACAACCGGAGCTCCGGCAGTTACAATAATTCCATCGTAAGGAGCATAGGTTGACCAACCAAGAGTTCCATCTCCTGATTTTAACAGCGGGGAATAACCCTCTTCTTTCATTGCTTCTTTTGCTCGGTGATATAATTCATTATGCCGTTCAACACTATATACTTCAGCTCCCAATTCGCATAATATCATACACTGATAGCCGGAACCGGTTCCTATCTCAAGGATTTTATCTCCTTTTCTAAGCTCCAGTAATTCTGTTTGAGCGGCAACGGTATATGGTTGTGAGATTGTTTGACCTAAACCAATTGGCAAAGCGCTGTCAGTATACGCTCTGTGATGCAGAGCCGTATCAACCAATTTATGACGCGGAATCTTACCAATAGCTCTTAACACTTCGGTATCTTTTATTCCTTTATCCTTCAGAAGTTCAACCAGTTTTTGTCGCGGCCGAACAAAACGACGACTTTGATTTACCATGCACCTGCCGATTTTTTATTCCTTAAAGTATACCAAATTCATCTCTTATTTTTTGAATTAATGACGCACTATTTAATCCGATTCTAAATTCTGTAATCACCTGTTTTCAATTTTCAAGCTACCTATATTCTGAAATGGAATGGATTGATTTACCCGTTGTTCAAGTTTTTATTTATGCATTGATCACTGCTCTGGCAACAGGGCTTGGTGCTTTGCCTTTTTTCTTTATTGATAATATTTCTGATTCCTTTCTGGGTAAATCTAACGCAGTTGCTGCCGGTCTTATGCTTGCTGCCAGCTATAGCCTGATCTTTGAAGGTTACAATGAAAGTGAGTGGATGACTTTAGCGGGAATGCTTGCGGGTGTTTTCCTTGTAGTTATAGCCAACAAATGGTTGGAAGGAAGATCTACTCCGGGATTGGAAGATGTTGTTGGAGGGAAGAGAAAACAGATGCTGATTTTCTTGGGGATCATGACTGTTCATTCTTTTGCAGAAGGTGTAAGTGTGGGAGTTTCTTTTGCCAGCACCATGGAATTTGGCGTTTTTATAGCTATCGCCATTGCCATTCATAATATTCCGGAAGGTTTAGCTATCAGTTTGGTTATGGTTCCAAATGGAACTTCTCCTTTAAAAGCTGCAGGATGGAGTATTTTTTCGAGTTTACCACAGCCACTAATGGCTGTACCTGCCTTTCTGTTTGTTGAAACATTCCGTGAATATCTGCCTTTTGGCTTAGGTTTTGCCGCCGGAGCTATGATCTGGATGGTTTTTGCAGATCTTGTACCTGATGCGTTAGAAAAATGCAGTCCACACACGATCGGCCTTTGGGTAACACTGGCTATCCTGGCAATGAGTGCTTTTCAAACTCTATTAGGATAATAGAATCTTATTATAAGATTTTACATCCATTTATAAACTTTTTGCACCAACAAACTAGTTAGCTCCTTAACTTTAAAATTTATTAAACGAATTCTATTTAAAGCTAACAAATGTCTCTTAAGCAAAGGTTATTCCCACTTTTACTGCTATTACTTTTTGTACTACCCTCTTCCCTTTTTGCTCAAATAAATAACTCTACTTTAACTGTCTATATTGATTGCCGTGGCTGCGACGATGACTTTGTTAGAAGCGAGATCAGCTATGTAAATTTTGTTCGGGATCAAAGTGTAGCTGAAGTTCAATTGCTAGTGACATTACAAAGAACGGGCGGGGGTGGTTTTCAATTCACTCTTGATTATATAGGATTAGGGGAGTTTCAAGGCAAAGACAATACAATTCTTTTTATTTCTCCTCAATCGGATACAAATGAGATAATGCGAAACAGACTTGTCAAATATGTAAAACTTGGTCTTGTTAATTATTTATCAGAAAAAGATATCATTACAGATCTTGAAGTTACTTACACCGGATCTCGAAAAACCAGAACTGTATCTGAACAAGAAATAAATGATCCATGGAATGGATGGAACTTTGAGCTGGGAGCAAACGCTGATATGAGTGGGGAAGAATCCAGAGAAAACTACCGACTGAATGGTAATTTCAGAGCTCAAAGAACTACCGAAAACTGGAAAGTGAGATTCAATTATTGGCAAAATTATAATAAGCGCGTATTTATTTCTACGGATTCTTTAGGAAATGAAGAAAGAGAAGAGTTTATAACTGAAGCTCAAAATGTTTTTGGCTTAGTTGGAAGAAGTCTTTCTGATCATTGGACCGCAGGGGCATATTTCAGAGGGCAGTCATCTACTCAGGATAACATTGATCTCCGACTCGCTATTACACCTACCATTGAATATAGCTTATTCCCATATTCTGAGTTTAACCGCCGAGCTATAACCATCCGATACGGAATGCTTGCAGAGCAAAATTTTTACTCTGATACCACTATATTTTCAAAAACTGAAGAGTTTTTATTACGCCAGGAATTAAATATTCAAGCCGAATATACCCAGCCTTGGGGTGGAATTGATGGTCAAATTCAGCTCGGTAATTACATGCATGATTTCAGTAAAAATCGATTGAACTTTGACTTAAGAGTTAATATGAGAGTTTCCCGTATTTTCTCTTTTAATGTATCGGGTCGCTATTCCGTAATTAACGATCAGCTTTCAATTCCTGCAGGCGACCTTTCGGATGCTGAGCGTTTATTGAATCTTCGAAACCAGGCAACCTCATATAATTTTGGTGCCTCATTTGGTTTCGAGATCAATTTTGGTTCTGTCTACAATAATGTGGTAAACAGCAGGCTATAAGTTAGTCTTCAGAAGACAGATCAGAATTACTTTTAAGAACGGTATTCAATTTTTCTCCGCCTCTTATCCCAAAGTCCAGTGTTCTGATTGGGAATGGAATCATGATGTCATTCTCATCATACGCCTTCTTGATAGCCATAATCGCTTCACTTCTTGGAGCCCAGAAATCAGGCAATGTTCTGAAATCAACCCAAAAACGAACTACATAGTTGATTGAACTACCGCCAAATTCTTCATAAAAGAATTCAACATCCTTATCCTTATCGATTCCTTCCAGGTTGTTTATAGCTTCAAGAGTAATTTTACGAGCTTTCTCAAGATCATCACCATAAGAAACTCCACATTGAAGATCGATTCTTCTTTCTCCGTTTTTTGTGTAGTTCATAAATGGATTTTCATAGACTTCTTTATTAGGGATGTATACAATCTGACCTTGTGGAGTTTTTATTACTGTATTTCTCAGGTTCAATTTTTGGACTGTTCCTAAGTATCCGTTACTGTCAATAATATCACCAATACCAAACGGGTGGCGAACTGACAATAAGATACCTGAAATGAAATTCGCAGCTATATCCTGAAATGCGAAACCTAATGCAAGACCAATAATACCGGCACCTGCAAGTAAGCTGGTCACTGTTCCGTCCAGATTCAAAATTCCCAATGCAATAAATACACCGGCCCCAATTACAGCTACTCCTAAAACAGTTTGAGCAAGCCCTACAATTGTCTTGTTTGTTGTTACTTTATGCAGAAGCTTTCCTGCATATTTCTTTATTATACTAGCAATGAAATAGAAAAGTATTAATACAAGTATTGCAACCGCCAAATTTGGTAACATCTCAATGGCTGAGTTGAGCCATTCTTGTAGCTTTTCTGTTATTATGCTGTACCCTTCTTCCAAATTCATATTTTACATTCTTGTTACAAAGTTAGTGTTTATAATATTTACAATGCTTTTATCAACCAAAATGTTCCAAAATTTCATAAATACTTGACTAACAATGACTTTACTAAGATTCAACACTCCATTTTTAACATTAATTGCACTCTTTTTCCTTTTTCATACTAATTCATATGCACAAGATTATGCTACTTCAGCAGAAAAAGTTAATCCCGTACTTATAAGTTCTACTATTCCTGATGTATCGGTTAAAAATACCGATGGAAAAAACCTCAATCTCCGGGATTTGGTAAAAGAACAACCGACCATTTTTGTGTTTTACAGAGGAGGATGGTGTCCGTATTGTAACAGTCATTTAGCAGACCTAAAAACGATCGAAGAAGATCTTTCCAAAGAAGGCTACAAAGTCTATGCAATCAGCGCTGACAGACCTGAACTTTTGAAGCAAACGATGACTAAAAACGAACTTACTTATACCCTTTTATCAGATGCGCCCATGACCGCCGCCAAAGCTTTTGGTATTGCTTTTAAAATGGATGACAAAACTGTAGAGAGATATAAGTCTTTTGATATCGACATTGAAAAAGATTCGGGGTATGATCATCACTTGCTTCCTGCACCGGCTGTATTTCTTGTTGATCAGGAAGGAACTATCAAGTTTTCGTATGTAAATCCGAACTATAAAGAACGTATTGACGGCGGTATTCTTCTGGCTGCGGCTAAAGCTTTCAACTAAATTCCTTTCAGCTTTTATCCTAAGGCGGACCAGTTTGGTTCGCCTTTTTTGTTTCTAGTCCTTGGCATGCTTTCTGCTTATCTTTACTGCACTATGACATCAGTAGATACTCCCCAAAAAACCGATCTTAAATCGCTCACTAAAACAGAACTGTCAGACTTTTGTACTGAATTGGGTTTACCTCGCTTCAGAACCGACCAGATCTTTCAATGGCTGTACCAGAAAGGTGCTTCTTCTTTCGAAGAGATGACCAATCTGTCAAAAGACCTCAGAACAAAACTGAATGAAGTTGCTTATATAAATCGCATTCAACTTTCTGATCAGCAAAAATCTAAAGACGGAACTATAAAATTCCTTTTCAAACTTGCTGATGAAGATAAAGACTATAAAGTTGAAGCCGTTTTAATTCCTGATTTTTATGATGACGGTGTTGCAAATAGGTTAACTGTTTGTGTGTCTTCGCAGGTTGGATGTGTATTCGGGTGTGCTTTTTGTGCAACCGGAAAGATGGGTTTCTTTCGAAATCTGAGTCACGGAGAAGTAGTAGATCAGGTTCAGTATATCAATGAAGTGTCTTTAAAGGAGTACGACAAAAAGATCACTAATATTGTTTATATGGGGATGGGAGAGCCTTTACACAATTATAAAACAGTGGTGAATTCTGCTTCTATTATTGCTGATCCACTTGGAATTGAGCTTTCTCCTAAACGTATTACCGTGTCAACTGTTGGATTGACTAAGCAGATCAAGAAACTAGCGGATGATGAAGAGCCTTTTAATCTGGCTATTTCTCTTCACGCACCCAGCGATGAAAAACGTGATAAGATCATGCCGATAAATAGTTCTATGAATCTGGAAAGTCTGGAAGAAGCTGTTCGTCATTATTACCGAAAAACAGAGCGCCCGATCACTTACGAATACTTGTTGTTTGATGAATTTAACGATTCTAAAGAAGATGCTCGAAATCTTGCCCAAATAGTAAAATGGGCGCCAAGTAAGGTGAATATCATTATGTATAATAATGTTGCGGGAGTAGCTTTACATCGTGCGCGTGAAGAGCGATTAAACAAATTCATGAAGGAACTCTCCAAAAATGAAGTGAGAGCTACTGTTAGAAGAAGTCGTGGCGATGATATTGATGCAGGATGTGGACAACTGGCAATACGTGAAGGTACTCCACGTGGTAAGACAATTGCTAAATAACTTCTTTAGATAGTACTTCTTTTACTCTGTTTGCCCAGTTTTTCCAATTCATTTGTTCAGAATATCTGGAAAATGCATTGCTAGACAACCTTTCATATTCAGAATCATTTTTCCAAATTTGAAAAATTTTCTCTGCAATCATATCCGAAGTGTCATTTCTTTGGATAATTATTCCCGTCTCTCCATCAATAACCGCTTCGGGGACTCCGCCTACATTTGAGCCAATAGTCGGCAAACCATATGAAGCTGCTTCAATAAATGACATTCCCACACACTCCGCTTTTGTTGGAAGGATAAAGAAAGTCGAACTTTGATAAAGCTCTATTAATTTTGACAATTGATTCGCATCCTGCTTATCCAGAAATCCAATTACTTCTACACAATCTTCCTGAATATCAGGAGTGGAACCAACTACGACCAATTTAGCTTTTATGCCATTGCGATTTAGTTCTTTTATGATCCCAACTGCTTCCGGACCTCCTTTTTCCTCCCATCTCACCCCAACAAAAAGAAACGTCAATTCTTCTGATTCAACTCTTTTCTTAATGAGATTCTGAACATCATTTTCTATCGGAGAGGCCAGATTAGAACCGTATGGGATCACTTCTATTTTTGATTTAGGAATTCGATAATTATTCTGTGCTGATGTTGACAGCCAATCTAATGGAAGTATCAGTTTCCGGGCTTTCTCAAAAGCCATACGTTCAAGTATCAGCGCATTTCTGATGGATAAAGAATGGAGGTTTGAATGACTTTGATAAAGATCCTGTAACAATGGAAAGGTCGCATCAGTAGTTAAATAAAGTGGCACATCTGTTGTAAGAAAAGCAACTTCAGGACTTACCAGCGAACCTAATAAAACATCAGGTTTTAACTTTCTGATCTTTTCATCCAGTTGCTTTGCATGTATTTGAGCAAGCTTAATATCATATTGATACTTGAATGTCTTTTCATTGCCAAACGTATGGAATTTCCCTTTCAGCTTAGCGACATTTTTGTACCAATGATCGATCGGACCAAGCGGAATTACCTCTTTAAATTCTCCTTTAAGCGCCTGATACATAGCAAAATGTGTTCCGGAATAAGCACGAACATTATTCGGATCTTCTTTTGTAATATATCCAATTCTCATCAGTTTGAATTAAATGATGGTGTAGATCAATCTTCCGGCCATAATAACCGCAAGAAATGCAAATCCCCACTGCAAAAATTTCCTCGGAATCTTTTGATTAAGCAGAGCTCCTCCAAAGCCTCCGATCAAACCTCCTATCGATAATGGCAAAGACGCTCCGAAATCTACAAATCCCATGGTACTTTCTGTGATACCGATTCCTTCAGGATTGAGTAATGCCAATTGAAACCACCCGGAGAAAACCATGATCACCATTCCAAGCTGAGACACACTCACTGTTTTTTTAAAGGGTTGCTTGAACACGAGATTCATTATTGGAACCATAATTCCTCCTCCACCTACACCCGCCAATGCAGCTACAAAGCCACCGGCTCCTCCGGTCGTTAACGCAGCTTTAAATCCTATTGCTGAATATTTTCTTTCAAATTCATCACCTTTATCAGAACCTCTTTTGAAAAGCATATATGCTGCATAAAGCAACATCAAGCTAAAAAAAATGGCAAATTGTTCTCTGTTGTAATAAGATGAGGTTATCACAAGCTTTCCTAAATAAACACCAGTCATGCCAAGAACTCCTAAGAGAATTCCTTCCTTGAAAAAAAAGTTTTTCTGAATGTATTGCCGAACTGTTCCACCAAGTGCAGCTATAAAGGTGCAAAAAAGTCCTGATCCAATAGTCCATAAAACCGGCTGTTCAACTCCGGCTTCTTCGAATAGAAAATAAAGAACCGGTGTAAAAATTATACCTCCTCCAACTCCCATCAATCCGGCAACCAAACCGGCAATAAGCCCAATAAAAACGAGTAATTCAAAACTCATTAGATAAAAACCTCTCCGATCATGTAAGTAACTGCTTTACCAAGTATTTCAGTTCTGTGGCCTTTATTTCTGCACGTTAACTCCCCAACTCTTTTTGAGATCTGTCGAGCTTCCAAAATATCTTTCCCTAATCTTCTTGACCAATAAGGAGTTAACTTTGTATGCGCAGAACCAGTAACGGGATCTTCATCAATTCCTGCTCCGGGTGCAAAAAATCTGGATACAAAATCTACTTCACTTCCCGGAGCTGTAACAATAATCCCTCTCGCATTTACCTCTGATAAAAGACGGAAGTCAGGATCAAGATTCAGGACTTCTTCCTCAGAATCTAAAACGACCATATAATCATTAGTAAAAAAAACATGATCAGATCTAATACCTAGAGCTTGAAATAAAACCGCCGGTGGATCAATCTGTGGCATATCATCTGTTGGGAAGTCCATCATTAATCGATCTCCCTCTTTTTTTACTGTTAGTATCCCGCTTTTGGTATGGAACCGAATTTCATCTTTTTTATAAGCAAGATGATTGAATAGTACATGCGCTGTTGCAAGTGTGGCATGGCCGCAAAGATCTACTTCAATTTCCGGTGTAAACCAACGCAGTTCATATGCATCACCATTCTCCACAAAAAAAGCTGTTTCTGAAAGATTGTTTTCCTGTGCAAGGCGCTGCATAGTTTCATCTTCAATCCATTCTTTCAATGGACAAACAGCTGCTGGATTTCCACCAAAAATATGATCAGTAAAGGCATCAACCTGAAAAATTGGGACTTTCATACCGGACTTATTTAGAGTTATCTTTGGTTACCAGAACCTAAGGTTAATTTCTCAAAAATTCCGATGAAGCTTTACCCTTCTTCATTATTAGAAAAACTTGGCTACGAACAACTTCGTGCTGCAGCCATAGATGTGGCACAGTCCAACCAGAGTGTTGAACTGTTGGAAAAGCTACATCCTTCGAATCATGAACAAACGGTAAAAGATCTGCTTGCTCAAACAGATGAGATGATGAAGACCTTACTCGACCCGGATCCTTTTCCACTAGGCGAAGTTCCTGAGATCAGAGATCATATCTCCCAATCCAGAGCTCAGGGAAGTATTATTCCATTATCTGCTTTTGTTGATATATTACGACTCTGCCAGACCACCCGATTTGTAAAGAAATTCATAAATCAGAGAAAAGAAGAAAAACCACAGCTGGCTTTAATTTGTGATCAACTGATTCCGATGAAGGAATTGGAAGATTCTATTAAAGGAAAAGTAACTGAAAATGGTGAACTCCGAGATGATGCCAGTCAGCAGTTAAAAAGCATCCGAAAAAAACTGAACTCGAAGAAAAATGATCTTCGTTCTACCATCAATCGTTTGATGCGCCAGGCAAACAAAGATGGAATGGCTTCTGATGAAGGAGCGACCATCAGAAACGGCAGGATGGTAATTCCGATTCAGGCAGAATTCAAAAGAAAGATCCAGGGATTTATTCATGATGTTTCTGCGACCGGACAAACCGTGTATCTGGAACCCGTAGAAGCTCTTCATCTGAATAATGAAATTCGACAGTTTGAAGTTGAAGAGCAGCAGGAAGTTGAGCGCATACTAAGAGAATTGACTAATCATGTTCGCTCTAATTCAGATTTCATCAAGCAAAACGCCAGAACTCTGGCTCAAATTGATGTGGTTGCTGCTAAAGCCAAGATCTCAATAAAACTGGAAGCTGAAGTACCAATTATTTCACCTCATTTTAATATCAAACTTAAGCAGGCATTTAACACAAATTTGTTGCTTAAGAACCTTGGTTTAAAAAAGGAAAAACGAGAGCAAATAGTCCCACTTCAACTAGATCTTACTTCTGATGAATTATGTTTGATGATCACGGGACCAAATGCCGGCGGGAAATCTGTTGCTATGAAAACGCTTGGTATTTCAGCGCTGATGGTTCAATCCGGTTTTGCCATTCCCGCTGATCCAACTTCAGAATTACCAATTTTTAATGGCTTTTTTGTGGATCTGGGAGATGATCAGTCTATTGAAAATGACTTGAGTACGTTTTCATCCCGATTAAAATGGATGCAGGAAACATTAGATAATTTCTCTCCTAAAAGTCTGGTAATGATCGACGAAGCTGCTGCCGGAACAGATCCTGAAGAAGGCGGAGCGTTGTTTCAATCCTTTATTGAACATTTACTCAGAAACCAATGTAAGGTGATCGTAACTACTCACCATGGTTCACTGAAGGTATTTGCTCACGAGCATGAAAAAGCGGTGAACGGTTCCATGGAATTTGATCAAGCATCATTATCTCCTACTTACAAATTCAAAAAAGGAATTCCGGGTAGTAGTTATGCTTTTGAGATCGCCCAACGGATGAAAATAAAACCGGAAGTTTTGCAACGATCCAGAACTTTATTGGGTGAAGCCAAAGACAAAATGGAATCTTTGATCACCGAATTGGAAACCAAAACCCAGCAGGCTGAAGAACTCAAAGCCAAATTTCAGAGTCTTAAATCAAAAGCCGAAACAGATCGTAATAAATATCTGAATAAACTGGATGGAGTAAATAAAGAGAAGGAGAAAATTCGACAAAAAGCACTTACGGAAGCTAAGTCCATTATGGATCAGGCAAACCGTAAAGTGGAGCAAGCAGTAGAACAGATCGTTGAAGAAAAGAAGACAGGAAAAAGAGCTCTGAAAAATATTCGCTCAGGAATCGATAATGAAAAAGCGGATATCGAGCAGTCTTTAAATGAGATAAAAGAGAAAAGAGAAGCACGATTCAGAAAGTCCGAGAAACCTCCTTCTGTTGGTGATCATGTTCGTTTTCTGGATGGAAATACAACCGGGGAATTGGTTGAAGTAAAAGGAAATCAAGCTGTGGTACAAGCGGATGGATTACGACTCAAAACCAAATACAAAAACCTGATCAAGGTTGAAGTTCAAAAGAAAAAGAATAAACAAAAAGCCCGGAGCTCAGGTGTCATTCAAGGCGATTCTAAACTCAACGAAGCTGTAAAACCATCCATAGATCTTCGTGGTTTCCGTACCGACAAAGCCATTGATGAAGTGATGCATTACATAGATCGTGCTGTATTCAGAGGAATGAATCAGGTTGAGATCGTTCACGGAAAAGGTGATGGGATTCTGAAAGATCAAATTCACTCCTACTTAAACGAACGTGATGATATCAAAAGTTTTAAACTTGCCGGCGAGGATTTTGGTGGTGCAGGATGCACTGTTGTTAAACTGCAATGAGCAATAACTCAAATATCAATTAAGAATGAGTCATTGCTGTCATTTCGAGTTGAATGAAGACAAAGTCTGAATGACCGAGAAATCTAACAGGCTACTAAACTTCGTTGAGATTTTTAGATTTCTCCCTCTGGTCGAAATGACAAACTGTTTCTTAGATAAATAACTCGTTAAAATAAACTACCCAACAACCACCTCGCTCCGATGCTCTGCGTTGGAGTAGTTGGTTCCGATGCAGAGCGCGTGGAATCAGTGGGAAATACGATAGTTTAGCATTATCGCTGCGGGATGAATCCCTTGCTAGCTAACTTGACTCAATATAGTCTTGTAAACTAAATCTATTCTGTTAACAAGTAAGGACTTTAGTCCGCAACGCTCTGTTAAGTGACGATCTCTTCTATAGTTTCCACAAAAGCATTCAAAGTAAATTCTATATCCTCATCACTAAGTGCATTAGACAAGAAGAAAGCTTCGAACGGTGATGGTGGTAAATAGACTCCTCGCTTCAGCATTCCGTGGAATATCTTGCTGAACAATTCTTTGTCTGTTCGATTAGCATCAGCAAATGAAGTCACAGGTCCTTCACAATAGAATAAACCGATCATGGAACCCACTCTGTTTGCTGAAAATGTAATTCCGTGAGCTTCCAAGGTTTTTGTCATTCCTTCTGCAATTTGGGCTGATTTTCTTTCCAGATCTTCATATACATCAGGATTATTCTTCAGCTTCTTTAACATGGTCAAGCCCGCAGCCATCGCTAATGGATTTCCTGAAAGCGTTCCCGCTTGATAAACCGGTCCGGTTGGAGCAACATATTCCATGATCTCCTTCTTTCCACCATAAGCACCAACAGGAAGTCCTGCGCCGATGATCTTTCCATAAGTCACAAGATCGGCAGTCACTCCATACACTTTTTGAGCTCCTTCGAAATCAACACGGAATCCGGTCATCACTTCATCGAAGATCAATACGATGTTTTTTTCGTCGCATAACGTTCTTAAGTCTTGGAGAAATCCTTCTACCGGAGGAATACATCCCATATTTCCGGCAATGGGTTCTAAAATGATCGCTGCAATATCATCACTATTTGCTTCAACTAACGCTTTTACGGAGTTGATATCATTGTAGTCAGCATTCAGTGTATCCTTTGCTGTTCCTTCAGTTACGCCCGGACTACTTGGTTGTCCCATCGTCAACGCGCCGCTTCCGGCTTCTATCAGAAATGAATCTCCATGACCGTGATAACAACCCTTAAATTTGATGATCTTATTCTTACCTGTAAATCCTCTCGCGACACGAATGGCGCTCATAGTTGCTTCGGTTCCGGAATTTACCATTCTGATCTTATCAATTCCCTGAACGGAGCTTGTGATCAATTCTGCCATTTCAACTTCTAACTGTGTTGGAGCACCAAAAGAAGTCGATCCCAAAGCAGTCTCACGAACAGCATCTACAATATCAGGATCCGCATGACCCAGAAGCATTGGTCCCCACGAACCGATAAAATCTATGTATTTGTTTCCGTCCTCATCAAAAAGATAAGCTCCTTCCGCACGCTTTATAAAAACCGGAGATCCGCCTACACTATTAAATGCCCGAACGGGAGAGTTCACTCCACCCGGAATTACTTTTTGTGCTCGTTCGAATAATGCTTTGCTGTTGGTGTTTTCCATGGGTAAATATTTTTCCAATATTTCATTAGAGCGTATGCGATACGCTCCTACTTTTCAAAATTATCTGTTGATGATCTTTGCGGCTTCTTTAGCAAAATAGGTCGCTATCAGATCTGCGCCTGCTCGTTTAAATGCCAGAAGTGATTCTATCATCGTTTCTTCTTCGTTCAGCCAACCTTGTTTGGCCGCTGCTTTTATCATCGCATATTCTCCGGAAACATTATAGACTGATACCGGAATATTGAAATTGTCTGATACTGCTTTTACAACATCCAAATATGGCATTCCCGGTTTTACCATTACGATATCAGCTCCTTCTTCGATGTCCTCTTCCACTTCACGAAGTGCTTCCTGTAAATTCGCAGGATTCATTTGATAGGTTTTCTTATCTCCGAATCCCGGAGCGGAATCCAATGCATCTCTGAATGGTCCGTAAAAAGAAGATGCGTATTTTGCACTGTACGCCATTATTCCTGTGTTTGAGAATCCGGCTTCATCTAGTGCTTTTCGTATTTCTCCAATTCTTCCGTCCATCATATCAGATGGAGCTACCATATCAGCGCCGGCTTTTGCATGACTTACAGACATTTTTGCTAAAACTGCTACGGTTTCATCATTCAGAATTTCTCCGTCTTCAACAATTCCATCATGACCGTATGAAGAGTATGGATCCAAAGCTATATCAGTCATGATAAAAAACTCAGGATGAGATTCTTTGATAAAACGAATGCTTTCCTGCATCAATCCCGAATCATTCAGTGCTTCCGTTCCTTTGTTATCTTTTTTCTCATCAGGAACTTTCACAAACAATAAAACCGACCTGATCCCAACTTCTGCTAACTCGTCCAACTCAGGCTGTAACCTATCAAGCGAATAACGGAAATAATCCGGCATGCTTTCGATCTCTTCCTTTACTCCACTTCCTTCAACAATAAATAATGGAGCTATAAAATCACTCGGACTTAGTGAATTCTCCTCAACCATCGCTCTGATAGCAGGATTTGTTCTAAGTCGTCTAAGTCGTGTATTTGGAAAACTCATATTTGATCTTCTAAATTTTTAAAACTTCAGTCCAATATAATATTCTGTCTGTTTCTTTCACCAAGTCATTCCTGCGGAGGCAGGAATGACTACTTGCTGACCCAATCAACAGGGTTTTTCAGCCGTTCCAATAATCGTTCTTCTTCTGATCCTTCTTCAGGAGTGAAATTATAATCCCAACGCACTCTTGGTGGCAAGCTCATCAGGATAGATTCAATACGTCCTTTTGTTTTAAGACCGAAAAGTGTCCCTCTATCATGAATCAGGTTAAATTCCACATACCTGCCTCTTCGAATTTCCTGCCAATATCTTTGCGCTTCACTAAACTCTATATCCTTTCTTCGGTTCAAAATCGGAAGATAAGCATCCGTAAAACCGAACCCTGCTGTTTTAGCAAACTCAAATAGATCATGAGACGACCTCTCTTCTGTCGGACGCATATAATCAAAAAAGATCCCGCCGATTCCTCTGGATTCTTCTCTGTGATGATTCAGAAAGTAATTATCACACTCTTCTTTAAACTTAGGATAGAAACTCTCATCAAATCGATCACAGATATCTTTATGTGTTTTATGAAAATGAACAGCGTCTTCATCAAACAAATAGTAAGGCGTCATATCAGCTCCCCCACCAAACCAAAGATCTTTCAGCGTCTCTGATTCACGATCGTAAAGTTCAAAATATCTGTAGTTGGCATGTACCGTTGGAGCAAACGGGTTTTGAGGGTGAAGAACTAATGAAATACCGGAAGCAAAAAAACTGGCTTCATCTACTTCAAATTTTTCCTGCAGTGCTTTGGGAAGTTCTCCACCCACAACCGAGTAATTTACTCCTCCTTTTTCAATTACCGCTCCATCGCTTATAACCCTGGTGCTTCCATAGCCAAATCCGTCTCTGGTCCAGTCATCAATTTGAAATTTAGCTGTTCCATCGATGGCTTCCACTTTTTCGCAAATTTGTTCCTGAACATCAGAAACAAATTTAATGAACTCCTCTTTTTTTGAAACCAAATTACTCATTATGATCTGTAATTTTTCACAGCGTCTACAAAAGCTTTTGCGTTTTCAACCGGGACATTTGGAAGTATTCCATGACCAAGATTTGCAACATAATTTTGTGGACCAAATCTGTTGATCATTTCAGTCGCTTCTTTTTGAATGACTTCAGGATCACACAGCAATTTTGAAGGATCGAAGTTCCCTTGAACTACTTTTCCATTGGCAAACTCACGAGCTTTTTCAGGAGTGCATCCCCAGCCGATTCCCAGCCCGGTTACATTAAGTTCGCTGAATTCGGAATATGCCCATTCTGCATCTTTACAAAACATGATCAAAGGAACGCCATAATCTTCTGCCGCAATAGCCTTCAAACATGGAAGTGCGTATTCTTTGAAATCATCCGGTCCTAAAGCAGCTGCCCAGGATTCAAAGATCTGTAATGCCTGCGCTCCCGCTTTTACCTGCTGATGAAGATAATTGATCGTTATTTTTGTCATCATTTCCAGTAGCTTTTTCCCTGCTTTAGGCTGCGAAAACAAAAATGATTTTGCTGTAGAAAAAGTTTTAGAGCCCTGACCTTCAACCAGATAGCAAAACAATGTCCACGGAGCGCCTGCAAATCCTATCAGCGGAACTCTGCCGTCTAATTCCTTCCGTGTTAAAGTCAGTGCATCGTACACATAACTAAGCTGCTCTTCAGCAGGAATGATCTTTATTTGCTCTACTCTTTCAGCTGTACGAACGGGATCGGGTAAATATGGTCCAAAGCCTGGTTTAAGTTGCACTTCAATATCCAGACATTCGATCAGTACAAGAATATCCGAAAAAAGAATAGCGGCGTCTGTCCCAACAATATCAATTGGCTGAATAGTAATTTCACTTGCTAGTTCGGGAGTTTTCACTCTTTCAAAAAAGCCGTACTTCTCCTTAATTGCCATATATTCCGGCAAATATCTTCCAGCCTGACGCATCATCCAAACCGGAGGTCTGGGAGTTTCCTTTCCGGCTAAAGCATCCAGAAATAACGTGTTTTTAAGTTCAGGAAATGACATTCTTATATTTTTGATTTATAGTTTCCACCAGATCAGCAAATGTGAAATTATCAGGTGTAACAATTAGTCGTTCGTATGATTTTTTAACGGCTTCCGCTGTAGTGCTTCCGATGCAAAATACCGTTTTCAATTTTTCCGGGTTGTTGCGTTTACAGAAGGAATTAAATGCGCTTGGACTTAAAAAAACAACTGCATCAAACTCTGAAAGACTAACTGAGCTTGGTGTCAATAAAGTCTCATAGACTTCGAGCTTTTTAACCTGACATCCGTCCTTCTGTAACAAATCCCCAAGTTCTGAATCGCCCAAGTTGCCGCAAAAATGGATCGCATTCTTTACCGGATGCTTCGCAATTTCATGAGCTAAACTTTCTGATGTAAAGTTTAAAGGAACCAAAGCCTTAATTCCCAGTTCGGCCAACTTTTCTGAAGTTGACGATCCCACTGCAAAAACGAATTCCGGGATTTCCAGTTCTTCCAGCTTTTTGCCTATCGATTCCACTGCCTTTTTACTCGTAAACACCCAAGCATCAGATTTTATCTCTTTGACTTTTTCTGTATCAAAGTCCTTTATCTGAACATCTATAAAAGCAATATCAGCGAACTCGAATTTAGCGCGCTTTAGTTCATCAAGGTGTTTCGGTTTGATTTTATGTGTAAAAAGGATCTTTGGCATGGCATCTGATGTCAGTTACCATTAAGAAGATCAGCTGCACCTTCGTTGATTACTTTTTTTGCGAATTCTGCTCCCAAAGTTTCATTCGCATTTCTTAATTCGATCTCTTCTTGAATATCCACCCTTTGCTTTCCATCAACGGACAAAACTGCTCCTTTAAAAAATAGCTTACCATCTTTCACTTCAGCTAAAGCTCCAACCGGAGATGAACAACCTGCATCCAATGTCCTTAAAAACGCTCGTTCTATATCTACACAAATTCTTGTGTTGTCATCATTCAGCACAGATACAATTTCAGAATATTTAAAATCTTCTTTAGAAACTATCCCTATTGCTCCTTGTGAAGGCGCAGATATCATCCACGGTAATTCTTTACTGATTCTCTCACCCAATCCCAATCTTTCTAAACCGGCGTGAGCAAAAATGGCTCCATCCCAACCAAGAGTATCAACTTTATTCAATCTTGTGGGCACATTTCCTCTAAGATCAACAACTTCATCTTCAGGGTATTTGTTCTTCCAGAATGCCGATCTTCTGATGCTCCCTGTGGCAATAGTTCTGGAAGTATTTCCTTTCTTATAGTTCAATGGCTCTACAAGTACATCAATAGGATTTGCTCTTTCAAGTACTGCGTTTAGCTGTAATCCATCTTCAAAAATTGTTGGAACATCCTTTAGTGAATGCACTGCGAGATCTATTTTACCGTCCAGTAAAGCTTCATCAAGTGCTTTTGTGAATACACCTTTGTCGCCCAGTTTATGAAGTGGGAGATCTTGTTCCTTATCACCAAACGATTCTATCTCAACAAGCTCGGTTTGTACATCGAGTGCGTTTAGTTTTTCAGCAACCAGATTTGATTGCCAAAGTGCAAGCTTACTTCTGCGTGTGCCTATTTTAAGCTTCATTTCGAAGCTCCTCTAATTCATTTTCAATTCTGTTGATATGAATCGCCATTACTTTTTTCTTAATCCGGCCGGTAAGCTTTTCGATGACCTCAAAGGCTTCTCGATCCACTTTATTTTTGATGCGATCCAGTTCGTGGTCAGTAATGGAACTCAAGTGATGATCGATCTCTTTGATCCTTGGAAGAACGTAATTATTCCGCTCGATCGAATGTTCATACTGATCTAATTCCTCAGCAATAATTTTTTCTACCGCAGGAATTGACTTCTTACGATTCTCAATCGCTTCTTTATTTGCAAGATGTATAGAATCCATATCAACTAAAGTTACATTCTCTATTTGAGAAACACTTTCTTCTACATTTCTCGGCACACTCAGGTCAAATATTAAACGCGCTTTACCATCTTTCGGAAAATGCTCTTTTTTCAGGATCGGAGAAGTTGCACCTGTTGCTGTTATGATCAGGTCCGAATTTGCAACTACAGATTCCAGTTCATCAAAAGTGTGAGCTTTAATATCGAATGAGGACGCCAGACTTTGAGCCCGCTCTATGGTTCTGTTGATCACAGAAATATGCTCAGCTCCATTTGAGACCAGATTTTTACAGGTCACTTTGCCCATCTTCCCTGCACCCAGCAACAAGATATTAACATTGCCAAGGTCTTTGAAATGATCTAATGCTAATTGAGTCGCAACAAATCCAACCGACGCCATCCCTCTACCGAAATCAGTTTCAGTACGCACTCTTTTATGAGCTCTAAAAACGGATTGCATCAGCTGGTGGAATTCACCTGAAAGATTCTTTTTAGATTCTTTGTAAGCTTTTTTTAGTTGTTGGATGATCTGAACATCACCAAGAACTTGTGAGTCTAGTCCAACTCCCACTTTAAATAAATGCTGATAAGCTTCTTCTTCAGAATAGCTGTATCCGTGCTTACTGAAAAAGTCTGCATCGGTATTTGTGGCCTTACATAATGCTGAAACGAGTACATCCGGATCGCAAAACGCATATAACTCTGTTCGATTGCAGGTATCCAGAATAATAACACCACCGGGAATATTTCTGGTATTGAACTCCAGAAATTCACGTCTTTGTTTATCAATAAAGAATAACTCACGAATAGAAACCTCACTTTTCCAGTGAGAAATACCTATTGCTGAAAATCTCATATCTGCTTAAAAAATAGTTTGGACCAAATTCACGCTAAAATACGATCTGAATGTGAAGATTATATGAATTCAGATAAATTTTTCGCGCCGTCCACACAGTCAGAGACAGAAACTCCCCAGCGGAAATTTCCACCGATATAAAAGCCTTCATTTTCTTTCTGAAATCTGTTCATTGAATCCTCTACTGATGCAAAATCAACGTGAAATTGAGGAATAGCTTTTTTCCATAATTTTGAAGAAACCATTTCAGCGCCGCCTTTCACATTCATGATTGTCGAAAACTCTTCAATAACTTCCTTCTCAATAACCCTGATATCCTGATCGATCACTTTTATATCGTGAGAACCACCTGTCATCAGGTTTACATGCACATATTCGTCTTCTGTTTGGTCAGGGAAGATGTTTGATTTCCAAATCGCACCAAGTAACCTGGTGTTTTCTTTTCTCGGAACCAAAAACCCAAATCCGTTTTCAGGCAGGTTCAGATCTTCTTTTTTAAACACCAATTGTGTTGAAAGCATCGGCGAATAGTTGATCTCTGACAAACTGTTTTCCAATTTCTGATTGTCCGTCTTCAATACTTCTTTCAAAACATAAGCCGGAAGACAGCTTACAACCTTATCAAAAATATATTCGTGATCAGCGGTAGTCACTTTGAAATTGCTTTGCTGAACCTGAAGGCTTTTTACTTCTTCATGAAGAATTGAATCTTGCAGACGTTCGGTTAGTTTATCGGTTAATTGTTGAACTCCCATTTTGAAAGAGATTACCTTGGGTTTAAAAGATGATTTCTCTTTTCTTGATTTCAGAAACCCTTTAACGATTGAACCATAATCCTGTTCAAAATCAGCTAGTTTACCGATCAATTTATTTTTGCTGAGGGAGTAAATATCCCCCGCATAAATTCCGGAGAAAAAAGGATCTGCGAGATATTCGACGGCTTCTTTACCAATTCGTCTTTCCAGAAAAGAGCCGATACTTTCATCAGCATCAGAGTTCAATGATTTCTTAAGTGGCTCGGAAAAAAGCTTTTTCTTTCCTTTCCAGCTAAGCACATCAGAAAACAGAAAGGAAATCGGATTCTGCTTTATCTTTTTCAGTTCTCCGTTCTTAACGATAAATCTGGTTTTTGAACCTTCAGACATTGAAAGCACTTCGTCTTCAAGACCCAGATCTGTAATCATTTCAGAAACAGAACCAGTTTTATCCCTGATCGTGTTAGGTCCAAAATCAAAAACAGAATATTGATTTGAAACAGATCGTATTACTCCGCCCGTATCTTCCTGAGCTTCAAAAAGAGTTACTTCAAAACCTTTCTTTTTCAAATACCAGGCTGTGGACAAACCTGAAATACCTCCTCCAAGTACTGCAATAGTATTTGAGGAAGAAGTACTCATTTAAACGCGTTCTAACACAGGAGCTATTTCCAGTGCTTTTCTGCTCCAGTCTTCAAGTGCGTCGATCCAAAGATCGTTGTCATTGATACATGGAATCAAAACCAGATCTTCTCCACCGGCTTCTATGAAATCTTCCTTACCTCTGATACCGATCTCTTCCAAAGTTTCAATACAATCCGATACAAAAGCCGGACAAACTACTGCTACTTTCTTCTTTCCTTCTTTTCCAAGACGTTCAAGCTCTTTGTCGGTAGCCGGTAACAACCACGGATCAACTCCTAACTTTGATTGAAAAGCCGTGCTGTACCTTGACTCATCCAGATCCAGATATTCAACAACCTGTTTTGTGGTCATAAGGTCCTGATGACGATAGCAAAACTGATGAGCCGGTGAACTTACTTCACAACAATTTTCACATTTCAGGCAATGATCTCCGGTAATATCTCTTTTTTTAATATGACGCTCAGGAACTCCGTGATAAGAAAAGAGAATATGGTCAATATCATCAGTGATATACGGCTTCATACTCTCCGCCAACGCCTTAATGTATTTCGGATCGTTGAAGAATGGATCTTTTATTACCGTGTGTAAGTGAGGAAACTTAGCCAGAATAACATCTTTGGTTTTTTCTATTACTGTTTCTGATGTCGCCATAGCGTATTGCGGATACAGCGGAACTAAAAATACGGTTTCGAGTTCAGGATTTTGCTTTAGAAGATCTTCAATCCCAGCCTCGATAGACGGATTTCCATATCTCATTCCTATACTAACGGGAATATCATCACCCAATCTTTGCTTCAATTTAGCTTCCACCTGTTCAGTGATAACGATCAACGGAGAACCGTCTTCCCACCAGATCAACTCATAAGCTTCTCCGGATTCTTTAGGTCGTTTGGGGAGAATAAAACCTTCCACTATCATCTTCCTGATAATTTCGGGAGCATCAATTACCCTCTTATCCATCAAAAATTCTCTCAGATAAACCTTAACATCTTCCGGTTCAAAACTATCCGGAGAACCCAGATTCACTAAAAATATTCCTGTCTTTGATTTAGCCATGCCTGAAATTTTATCTACTTTATGTACAGTTAATTAATAACTCACTTTTTTGTGAATTTTTTATGAAGTCTGCTGAATTAGATTCTGTATTAATTATTGGTTGTGGTTGGGTTGGAACCAAGCTTGCAACAACTTTGATCTCTCAAAATATCAATGTTTTTGGCACTACCCGTTCTGCTGAAAAAGCTTCTTCCCTTCGTTCTTTGGGAATTGAACCAATTATTTTTGATCTGGAAAAAGAAGACGCCATCCAAACTGATCTTCCCAAAGTTGATGCTATCGTCATTTCCATTTCTCCTGGGAGAGGTGATCAGCGCTCTCAGTATCCAAAACACATCCAAAAACTCAGTAAACTTCTTGCTTCAACAAACCAACAAGTGGTCATGTATAGTTCCACATCCGCTTATAAAGAAAAGATGAGAATTGTTACGGAATCAGACGCCCTTCCTGATCCGGAAAATGAAAACGTAATTCTTGCTGCTGAAAGCGAATTAAAAACAATAATTCCGGACTCTGTCATTCTTCGTTTGGGCGGACTTTTTGGCTCAGACCGGCATCCCGTTAAATATCTCGCCGGACGTGATGGAATTTCAAGTGGTGATGCGCCGGTAAATCTTGTTCACAGAGAAGATGTTATTGCTGCTACTATTTCTGTTCTATCCCACAAAACCCAGAACGAGATCTTTAATGTTTGCTCCGATCATCATCCAACCAAAAAAGAACTCTATACCAATCTATCAGAAAAATTGGGACTTGAAACGCCTTCTTTTAATTCAGGCGGATCTGATGAGAAACTGGTAGATGGCAGCAGAATCAAAAAAGAATTGGGGTTTGAGTACAAGCAAAATGATCTGTTTTCGAACACTCCTGATAAATCATTCTTCTCTTGATTTGTCATTTCGGGTGCAACGATAAATCTAATTATCTGCTCTAAAGAAATTTTTTAGATTTCTCCCTTTGGTCGAAATGACAAGAGCACCCATTCTCTATATCTAAGCCAACTAATTTGAAATTTGGGTGTTGAATGTTGGTTATTGTTTTTGGAAAGCTCCTTCTTCTTCCAGCACCTCAATGGTTTCAACAGCTCTTCGTAAATGGGGAATCACAATGCTTCCACCAACAATTAGCGCCACATTCATAGCATCCAGAATTTCCTCTTTGGTGGAACCGGTTTTAGCACATTGCTCCAAATGATAATCGATACAATCATTACATCGAAGAACGGAAGAAGCAACAAGTCCAAGCAACTCTTTGGTTTTGGAATCCAACGCGCCATCCCGGTAGGTGTTGGCATCCATGTTAAAGAACCGTTTGATTCCAAGATGTCCGGCATTTAGGGTTTTCTCGTTTAATTCTGCTCTCTCTTCACGGAAAGCTTGTAGTCGGTTTTTATCGGTATTATTCATTTTCTGATTAGGTTTAGCCACAAAAGCACAAATGAAGTTGCGCATTAAATTCTTCGGAAAATACTGATTGTGTAGGTAAGTAGATATGGGAATAAGGTACTTACTCTACTTATCCACATATCTACTTATTTACTTATTTACTTATTTACTTATTTACTTTTAATGATTCTGTGACTTCCAAAAATTTCATTTTGTGATTTGATTAATTAGTCGCAATTTTAAAAAGAAACACACCCCTAAATCCCCTCTCCAGAGGGGACTTCTTATTAATGTTCAGAAAAAAAGATCCAAAACATAAACTGGTCGTAATCGGTGACAGCCTTTCTCAAGGTTTTAATAACGGTGGTATTTACCGTACCGACATCAACTTTCCTTCTTTTATAGCAAGATGTTTTGAGCCAGCTCCTCGATTTGATCAACCTAATTTTACTGCCCAAGCCGGAATTCCGATCAATCTTGAAGTTTTAATTCGTGGACTTTCGGAGGAATTTGGCAGCGAGATCGACTGGAGAGAATATATCCCTGCGGCTAATCATACCTTCAGAACCCTGAAACGAATTAAGAAGTATTGGGAAGGAGGAATGAAGAACTTGAAAGTTAATCAGCTAACTCCATACCACAATCAGGCTATTTGGGGATTTGCCATCAACGATTCCTGGATAGTAAATGAGCGAAAAAGCAGAGAATACATTCAAAACAATAAAGAAAGTTTTTCTGTTTTTGGTGTACTTCCCGAACACGCAAAGTATACAACTTCCAGATTAGTGCTTAATCCGACGCTTGGAAATCAATTCGAAGAGAATTCTCAAATCGATAATGCAAAAGTACTTCAGGAAGATGGTGGGATTGAAAACCTGACCGTTTGTTTAGGTCATAATAATGCACTAGGAGCTGTTGTAAATTTGAACCTGACTTGGTCGGAACCGGAAGACATGAAAGCTTTTACACCGAACAGAAAGCATTCTATTTATCGCCCGGAGCATTTTGAAATGGAATACAGGGAACTAGCTGAACGAATCTCAAAGATCGGAGCAAAACGGGTTTTTGTACCTACCATCCCGTATCCCACTATTCCACCGGTAATTCGAGGCGTAAATTCCAGCGTTTCAAAAAAAGCCTTAGGTTATTTCGATTACTACACACGTTTCTGGATCTGGGATGAGGACTTTGATCCTGAGAAGCATCCATTTCTTACAAAAGATGAAGCCATTCAAATTGATATGGCAGTGGATGAATTCAACAACATCATTAAAAAAGTGGCCAAAGAATATGATTGGTTTGTAGTCCCGGTTGCCCGAAATGTTGCCGGAATGGCTAACAGAAGACTGGGCGGAGAATTATTACGAGGTTATCCTAAAGAATTTGTTAACGCTTTAAAAAGAAACCCTGCAACCGCTCATTTGGTAAATCACAAGGATGAAGCCACGATCAACACAGAATTTCTAAGACTGGATAAAGACAAAAAGATCATAAAAGGTGGAATTTTTAGTCTGGATGGATTACATCCTACAACTATTGGTTACGGATTGATGGCAAATGTGTACTATATTTCAATGGTACAGGCCGGTGTTAAATTTCAAAAGAAAATGGATTGGGATCATATCATTGCTGAAGATTCACTGATCACAAACCCACCTGTTCTGCTCAAAGAACTCCGGTCTGTTCTTGGGTATCTCGCACTTGGCAATCAGGAACGGTTTCTCAAGATTGGAAAAAGCATTTTCACACAGGTTTTTGAACACTTATCTACCGGAGATCAGAAAAATTAATATTATGAGAAAAATCTTTTTCCCTTTTTTAATTGCTTTCTTATTTAGCAGTTTTTTAATGTCGCAATCCCTTTATTTAGATAAAGAACGATTTGCTCTTGCCATAACCCCGACGTTTTCTTTTGCTGAAGACATTTCAATTATTTCAATAGGAACTTCGTTTTCAATAAATAAGAAATTAGATATCACATTTCAGTATTCGAAAATACATCTTCAGGAATCTGAAGAACAATCAGCATCTGATGCTGACGGAATCAACGGCAGTCTAACCTTATGGGGAAGTAAAGCTCAAGAAGACTTTCCCATTGAAATTGCTCTCTCAATTTTAGGTTCTTATGCTGATTATGATGATTTCAACGCATCCAGTTTTGGGGCTGGACTTACTTTTGCTTACAAAGAAGAACAACCAAAAACATTTAATACAATTCCTTTATTCGGAGTTTCTTTCATTCCTTTTAGCCAGGTTTCCGGAAGTGGGAATACATTTGTTTCAGATGAAAAGTTTTTTCTATTTCAGTTTGGAGTCGGGATATTTGCAAATATCCTCAATCAAAGCAAATTTGTTATAAATCCTGCAGTTTCTTTAGACACTTCCTCAAACTTTGGTGCCTCCTTATCTGCCTCATTTATATTTTAAATTATAGCCAATCCTACTTTTAATTTTATTTAGATTTATTCTACATAAAGGTTGTGGTCGTTTGAAAAAGTTCTTAACTTAGATTCGTTCTAAATAAAACTTACAACTACAATTCTTCAAAAAACGATGAATCTATCAAAAAGCCTGCTGATTCTTGCGGCGTTTATTTTCACCATTTCATGCGATACTAATAATACTAACGACGAGATCGCTACTCCTGATTCTTATGAATTTACCCGATCTGGGCAATCGACTGTTTCGTTCTCAGGACAAACAACCAGAATTAAAATGGCTACTGAGCTTTCCGTTGCCATGACAGACTTTGATAATTCAACAGAAGAACTTTTACTGGAAATGTATCGCAATGAAACCGCCAACGGTGGAGACGCAAATCCTTATTCTGATGCTGACTTAAACGCTGCAATAAAAAGTGTAAAGAGTAAAGTGGCTGCTTCTACTGATTTTTTCTCTACTAATACTGCAACCAGTGTTGAATTAAAAAATCAATTTGAAACATGGATCTCGGCTCAGATAAATGAAGTATTTCCTAATCAGAATGTAGAAGCTCAGCCCGGAATAGCAGGGCAAATTGCTGACGGAACATCTACAAGATATGTAAGTGCAAAAGGGTTTGAGTACAATCAAATGCTTGCTAAAGGATTGATCGGAGCTTTAATGGCGGATCAAATTCTGAATAACTATGTAAGCGTTTCGGTATTAGATGCAGGAAATAATGTTGAAGAAAATACAGCTAAAGTTACTCTGGATGGAAAAGCTTACACAAACATGGAGCATAAGTGGGATGAAGCATATGGTTACTTATTTGGTGTATCGCAAAACAAAGCTAAGCCATTAGCCACTATTGGTGAAGATGATGACTTCCTGAACGAATATGTTGGAAAAGTTAACAGCGATCCTGACTTCGAAGGAATAGCTCAGGAAATTTTTGATGCCTATGCTTTAGGTCGTGCAGCAATTGTTGAAAATGACTATGACCTCAGAGACGAACAAGCTACTATTCTCAGAAACAGAATTTCTACAGTTCTGGCAGTAAGAGCAGTATATTATTTAGAATCAGGAATTAATGCTTTACAGGAAACTCCAACCAATTATGGTGCGGCGTTTCACGATCTCTCTGAAGCATACGGTTTTATGTTCAGTCTTCAATTCAGCAGAGTTCCAAATACGGACGATTCCTATTTAACCAAAGCAGAAATTGATGGTTTTTTAGCTGCTCTTGAAGAAGGAAATGGATTGTGGGATGTTCAGGTTGAAACATTGCAAAATATCTCAACATCTATTGCTTCAAAATTCAATTTCACTATTGAAGAAGCTGCAAACTAAACTTAAAGAACCAAGCTGCTAATAATTGTATTGGCAGCTTTTTTTATTTTTATATGAAACGTTATCTCTTTCTATTTTTATCGGTTTCACTTTTAGTTTCAAGCTGTACAGAAACGAACCCATCAGGACCAGATCCTGACGATTTTGATCGAAAAGCCATTCTTGAAAACTGGGCTGAAAATATCATTATTCCTGCTCTGACTGACTTTTCACAAAAGACAGAATCCCTCAAAACTGCCGGTAATAATTTTGCAGAAAATCCCAGTCAACAAGCTTTAGAAGCTCTTCGTGATGAATGGAAAACCGGATACCTTGCTTGGCAACAGGTGTCCATGTTCGAGACCCCTAAAACAATGGAAATTCGTTTCCGAAACAATCTAAACATTTACCCGGTCGATACTGCAAAAGTAAAAGAGAATATCGGGCAAGGAGAGTATAATTTGAATCTTCCTTCTCAGATAGATCAACAAGGTTTTCCGGCTCTGGACTATTTGCTTTACGGATTGGCAGAAAGTGATTCAGAAATTCTCGCTTTTTATAATTCCGGAGAAAACTCTTCTGATTACCGAAATTATGTAGTGGATTTGGTTACCAGAATCGACTCACTCACAGATATAGTTTTAAATGACTGGAATTCAAGTTATCGCCATGAGTTTGTAAATAATTCAGGAAACGGAGCCAACTCATCCATCGACATGATGGTAAATGATTATATCTTTTACTATGAAAAGAACCTTAGAGCAGGCAAAATCGGAATTCCTGCCGGTGTTTTTTCCGGAACTCCACTTCCTCAAAATGTAGAAGGTGTTTACAGCCGTGAATTCTCGAAAGAACTATTTCTGGAGTCGTTAACTGCAACTCAGAACTTCTTTAACGGGAAGCATTTTAATTCAGAAACTACCGGATCAAGCCTGAGTAATTATCTGGATTTTCTTAATACCATAAAAAACGGTACTGACCTGACCCAGCTTATCAATCAGCAGTTCGAAGCAAGTAGAACAAAAGCCCAAAATTTGAATTCCAGTTTTGTTGATCAGGTTGAGACGAATAATTCTTTAATGCTGCAAACTTATGATGAGCTCCAAAAAAATGTAATCCTCATGAAAGTGGATATGCTTCAGGCATTAAATATTAATGTAGACTACGTGGATGCTGACGGTGATTGATCTTTGAGTACAGCTTCAATTAATACATATCTTAATTCTTATTCGAAAGCCGCTCCTCTAGCGGTTTTTCGTGTTTTTTTCGGCTTGTTAATGCTCATAAGCATTGTTCGGTTTGCACTAAACGGATGGATACAAAAACTGTATATCGAACCGGATTTCTTCTTCTCCTATTATGGCTTTGAATGGGTTCAACCACCCGGCGAATGGACCTATTTAATTTTTGCAGTATGTGGGCTTTCTGCCATTTTTATTTCACTGGGATTCAAATACAGATTTGCTGTCATTACTTTTTGCCTCAGTTTTACTTTTATAGAACTGATGGACAAAACCACCTATCTAAATCACTATTATTTCATCAGCATTCTCAGTTTTTTGATGATATTTCTGCCGGCAAATTCCTACTTCTCTGTTGATGCAGCCAGAAACCCAACACTTAAGGCTGAGTTTATACCAAGCTGGACAATCGATGTTATTAAATTGCTTTTGTTTATTGTTTACTTCTATGCAGGATTAGCAAAATTGAATTCAGACTGGCTTTTTCAGGCAATGCCTTTAAAGATCTGGCTTCCAGCAAAATATTCCATTCCATTACTCGGCGATCTGTTGCAACAATCCTGGGTGCATTTTGCTTTTGCATGGGGAGGTGCTCTTTATGATCTGTCTATTCCTTTTCTACTTCTGATCAAACGTACCAGAATCTTCGCTTTTATTCTTGTCGTTATCTTTCACATTCTAACCCGGATTCTATTTCCAATTGGAATGTTTCCTTACATCATGATCATAAGCGCTTTGATCTTTTTTGATGCCGGATTACATACCCGAATTCTTGACCGTATTTCCACATTCCTCAAAATAGATCTAGATGCTTTTAACAACTCTGAGCGATATTCTTTTAAAAGCTCAATATCCAAGAAATTCAGTCTTAGCATTCTAGGTGCATTCTTCCTTTTTCAACTCTTATTTCCATTCAGATATTTGCTGTATCCGGGAGAATTATTCTGGACTGAAGAGGGTTACAGATTTTCATGGCGGGTAATGCTTATTGAAAAAGCAGGATATGCAAATTTCAAGGTTGTAGATTCGGAAACGCAGAAAAGATTTTACGTAGATAATACTGAGTTTTTGACTCGCTTTCAGGAGAAGCAGATGTCAACCCAGCCAGATTTCATTCTTGAATATGCACACCATCTGGAAGAATATTATCAGAATCGGGGAATCGAAGATCCCGAAATTTATGTTGAGAGTTTTGTTGCTCTTAATGGCAGAAGAAGCGCGCCATATATTGATCCTGAAATCGATCTCACAACAATTAAAAGAAATTTGAAACCCAAAAAATGGATACTTCCTTTCAACGATGAGATTAAAGGACTTTAGCATATTCGTAATATTTTGCCTTATCTCTGTTCCTGCATTTAGTCAGTATTCTATTTCGGGATACATAACAGATAAGGTAACCGGTGAACCTTTGTCGGAAGTTACTATTTTTGAGGAGAATTCCGGGGAATCCTATGAACCGAATGAAGAAGGATATTTTCAGATTGCAAATCTATCCTATGGAAATTACAACTTGTTCTTTTTTGCTTTAGGGTATGAGATCACGAACAGAGTAATACAATTAGGATCTGAGAACGAAGTCCTGAATATCAAGTTAAGTAAGCTCTCGGGTGAACTTTCTGAGGTAGCTGTTGTAAACCAAAGAGAGCGGATCTTTTCTATAAAACGACTTCGTGAAGTGGAAGGAACTTCTATTTATGCCGGTAAAAAGAATGAAGTTGTTGATCTAAGCCAAATGACAGTAAACACTTCTTCAAATAATGCCCGTCAAATTTACAGTCAGGTTTCAGGTTTAAATATTTTTGAGTCTGATGACGCCGGATTACAGCTAAACATCGGAGGACGTGGACTGGATCCTAACCGATCTTCCAACTTCAATATTCGACAAAATGGATACGATATAAGCGCTGATGTTTTGGGTTATCCCGAAAGTTATTACACACCTCCCGCCGAGGCGCTCGAAGAAATTCAGGTCATCCGCGGAGCAGCTTCGTTACAGTACGGGACGCAATTCGGAGGCTTAGTTAACTTTAGAATGAAATCTCCGGTTGAAAACAAAGTTGCCGAATTCACAGCCCGTCAAACCGTTGGCTCAAATGCTCTGTTTACGTCTCACAACAGTTTGAGTGGCACTTATAAAAAACTAGGTTATTACGGATATTATAATCGGAAATCCGGGAACGGATTTCGTCCAAATTCTGAATTTGAGTCTGACAATATCTATTTATTTACAGAATACTCTTTATCTGAGAAAACTTCTGTTAGTACCGATTTCACTTACCTGAACTATTTGGCTCAACAACCCGGCGGACTTACTGATGCTCAATTTTACACCGATCCCAATTTCAGCAACAGAGAAAGAAATTGGTTCGAAGTTGACTGGAAGCTGGCATCTATAAAGCTTGATCATAGATTTACGTACCAAAGTCGCCTGAGTGTTACTGCCTTCGGATTAAATGCTTCCAGAAAATCCGTTGGTTTCAGAACAAACAGAGTTTCTCAACAAGACGACCCAAATGAACCACGTGATCTGATCTTAGGTGACTTCAATAACTGGGGAGTGGAGACGAGGTATCTGCAACGGTATAAACTCGGAAACAAAAATGCGGTCTTTCTTATAGGATCAAAATATTACCAATCAAAGAATACTTCGGTTCAGGGACCAGGAACAGCATCAAGTGAAGCTGATTTTTCTTTAGCAGATGAGGAGTTCCCGAATTACCCGAGACAATCTGATTTCACCTTTCCCAATCAGAACTTTGCGTTGTTCGGAGAGCATATTTTTTATGTAAGAGACAACTTTTCTATCACTCCCGGCTTTCGATTTGAATTTATCAAAACCCAAAGTGAAGGTTCTTATAAACGGGTGAATTTCGATCTGGCAGGAAATCCTATTCAAAACCAAACCTTTGAAGAAGAGAAAACTTTTGAACGAAATTTTGTATTGCTTGGAATCGGACTCAGTTACCAGCCCAACACAACCACAGATCTTTATGGAAATTTTTCTCAGAACTATCGCTCTGTCACTTTTAACGATATCAGAATTATTAACCCCAGTTTTCAGGTTGATCCTAATATTACCGATGAAAGTGGGTTTTCGTCAGATTTCGGAGTTAGGGGCAAAATCGGAAATACTATTTCTTACGATGTTGGCATCTTCGGATTATTGTATGAAAACCGATTGGGAGAAGTATTACGAGCAGAAACCCGAACCAACGCAGATGGAGAGCAGGAAGAAACAGGGAGAATAGTTCGTTTTCGGGGCAACATCGGAGAAGCTTTTATGTATGGCTTAGAAAGCCTTATCGAGATCGATCTGTTCTCGGTTTTTAATACAACACACCCTGACAAAAAGCTCACTATCTTTGCCAATACAGCTATTACCCAATCCCAATATTTGGATTCTGAAATTGCAGGAATAAAAGGCAATAATGTAGAATTTGTTCCTGCTTTAAACATTAAATCAGGCATCAATTTTGGATATAAAAACGTTATGGGATCGCTGCAATACAGTTATATCTCCGGGCAATTCACGGATGCTTCAAATGCCATGCAAAATGCAAGAGATAACCAAAGTGGTATTAAAGGAGAGATTCCCTCTTATTCCGTAATGGATATCTCTCTTTCCTATTCATTTAGAAAATTTTCGTTTGAATCAGGTATAAACAATGTTCTTAATGCATCCTATTTTACCAGAAGAGCAACGGGTTACCCCGGTCCGGGAATCATCCCTTCTCCCCCAAGAACCTTTTATGCTACTCTTCAAATAAAAATCTGATCCATAAAAAAAGCCCTCTGCTAGAAAGGGCTTTTAGTGGATTATTCTTTACGAAAATTTAGCTTGTTTTCATGTCTTCAAGCAAGCTGTTATAACCTCGTTTAAGGTCTTCAAATCCTTCTTCAATACTTGCTGTTAATCGCTCCCAGTTTTCTTTTGAAGCATTTTCCAGTTCACTAAGTTCTTGATGCAGCTCTTCTTTTTCGTCTTTTAAGCTTTGTAGTGCTTCCTTTGTTTCTCTTTCTACTTCATTCGAATTATCTTCGATTTTTTTATCGAGTTTCTCAATTTTCTCATTTATTTCTTCGATCTCTTTTTCTGCACTAACTATAAACTGATCTTTCTTAGCTTCAAAATCATTTCCCATAGCTTGAACAGTATTTTCAATTTGTTCGCCTGCTTTTTCAGCTTCTGTTTTGGTTTTTTCTGAACAAGCAGCAAATGTCAATGCTACAATTGTGATGAATAATATAATTTTTGAGTTCTTCATTGTTTTCGGTTTGTTAATATTGTTACTCGTTTATAGGACATGCCTGCTTTGTTCGTTCCGATCTTTAATATTTATAAACTTCATTTTATAAATAAATTTGTGGTATTTTTAAGGCTGAAAATTTTATCAAACTATACTATGAAGTTTATTTATCCGGTTCTTTTAGCTGCACTCCTCTTTAACTGTACATCCAAAGAAAATGATGCTCTTAGGTATGAAAAAGAGACCCATTTAAAAAATATTAAACAGCTTACCTTTGGCGGTGATAATGCCGAAGCGTATTGGAGTTACGATAACACTAAATTGGTTTTTCAGGCGAATAACCCTGAGTGGGAGACTGAATGTGATCAGATATTTTATATGGATGCTGAAGAAAATGAACCCGGCTTTGAAGCTCCGATTATAAGTACAGGCCTTGGAAGAACTACGTGTTCTTATTTCTTACCCGATGAAACAGTTGTTTACGGTTCAACTCATTTAGCTGACATTGCATGTCCTGAAGTTCCTGAACGTGGACCCGGTGGAGCTTATGTATGGCCAATTTATGAAGGTTACGATATTTTCAGAGCTAGTCTTGATGGTGAGATCATAGACACTTTAACAACAACTCCTGGTTATGATGCAGAAGCAACTGTATCTCCGGATGGCAGTAAAATTGTTTTTACCTCAATGAGAACAGGCGATCTGGAATTATTCATTATGGATATTGACGGATCAAATGTAGTTCAGATAACAGATGAACTTGGCTATGATGGCGGTGCTTTTTTTAGTCCGGATGGTAAACAATTACTTTTCAGAGCTTCTCGACCAAAAACAGAGGAAGAAATAGAAAAATACACTTCATTGTTGGCTGAAGGTCTCGTTGAGCCTACCAATATGGAATTATTCCTTGTTAACATCGACGGAACTAACATGCGTCAGATCACCGAATTGGGAAATGCTAACTGGGCTCCGTTCTTCCACCCTTCAGGTGAAAAAATAATTTTTTCTTCGAATCATAATTCTACCAGAGGATTCCCTTTCAACTTGTTTATGATCAATCCTGATGGAACAGGTTTAGAGCAGGTCACTTTTGATGATACTTTCGACTCCTTCCCTATGTTTTCTCATGACGGAAAAAAACTGGTTTTTTCATCTAACCGATTTAACGGTGGCGACCGATCTACAAATGTATTTATTGCTGATTGGGTTGAGTAGAGTATAGATGTAAGATCTAAGACATAAGATGTAAGACTTTTTTTAAAACCATCTTACGTCTTTCCCGATTTTATATTTTCGTGATACCTTTACAATGTGTATTGTACATCTTTTAAGAAAAAAAGAGTCTCATGAAATATCTATTACTCTTAACCCTTTTTCTTGGAGGATTTGAATCCGAAATAAATGAGGTTCCAAATTTCAGGCTAAAGAATCTTGAAAACCGGACAGTTAGCTACAATCAGATAAAAGGAAAAAACCTGACCGTTATTGATTTTTGGGCAACTTGGTGTAAGCCTTGCGTTAAGTCCATTCCCGAGTTTGTAAAAATGGACGAAGAATTTGAAGACAGCGATGTTCAGTTTATCGGGATTTCAATTGACGGCCCCAGAAATAAAGCCAAAGTTAAACCCTTTATTAGATCTTTAGGAGTTGAGTACCCTGTTCTTAGAGATTCGGATAGTTCTGTAATGGCCAGACTCAGGGTTACTGCTGTTCCAACCCTTTTGATCGTAAACGCCGATAATGAGATCCTTTATTTCCATGAAGGTTATAAATCGGGCGAAGAAGTTAAGATAAAAAATAAAATTCTTGAGCTTCTTGAAGAATGAAAAAATTCACCTATTTACTTTTGCTTAGCAGCATACTAGCGATAGTTTCTATTTCTGAGTTAAAAGCCCAATTGTACGGTACAAATACTTTTGAATTCCAATATGGAAATTTACCATTTGAAGAAGATTCTGACCTCACAACATCTTACAATCAATTGAACCTTTATTATGACCAAGGAAATTTTTCTTTATTTGGTAGAGCAGAGCAATTTCTTACCCCTGTAAGTGAGGCTAACTATTTCGAATTCACTCAAAAGCGATTTCAATTCCAGGATGATACTTTCAGACTTAGAGTTGGAAACTTTTATGAAACCTTAGGTAGTGGATTGCTTCTAAGAAGCTATGAAATTCCCGGTTCTGTGTATGAGGATGAGTTTTCAAGAACCAGATATGCTTTTTTTCGTGATCTGGAAGGTGTCGCTTTTGATATCAATTTAGATTGGGCTGAGTTTAAAGCGATCCGTTCCGAAGCTCTTCAAAATTTACTACCTCCAAACTTTGAGCCCGATTCTGTTAGGCGCCCAGATTTAATAGAAGCTTTGCAAGCAACTTTTTATCCCAATGATATGGTTTCGATTGGTGGTACTTTAATCCGCGTAAACACTCCTAATAATAGCGATTTTTCTTCATACGCTTCTATCATTACCAATATCCAGCTCCCCGCAAATTTTCAACTTTTTGGAGAATATGCATTTAATACTGATTCTGAATTATTTTCTTTTAAAACAGATCAAAGTTATGCGCTATACTCTGGAGTAAATTATTATAAAGGCTCTTTTGGAGGAAGTTTTGAGTACAAAAATTATAGTAATTTCCGCCTTGGTTCTTCAGGATTTAACGATCCCCCATCTCTTATTAAAGAACATACATATCCTGTATTGAACAGAAGTACTCATGTGCCCAATACTTCAAGCGAACATGGAGTTCAAGCTGAATTATTTTACTCTTTTGATGATGGTCATTCTATTGTTGCTAACTATGCTTATACCGTTAATGAAGTCTTCCGAAGAAATGAGTATAGAGAATATTTTTTAGAAGGCACTTTCAAAGTAACCGATCAGTTTACTCTTAAATCTTTCGTAGACTTCGCTAATGATGAACCAAAACTACATAAAAACAGAATCTCGGTTGGGTTGATCTCAGATAAAGGCTTTGGAAACTCAAAAAACCTGATTCTTGATCTTCAATATCAAACCTATGAGGAGAGTTTTCAACCCAAAAAGATCGAGAATTACTTTAGCTCTATATCCTTCTCTCTAAATTCTAGTCTGAATTTCGCTGCAATTTTTGAAGCTACTACAGAGCCCGGTTTAACTGACAACCCAAACACTTTTCCGCGAATAGAGACTGATCCAAGAACCTGGTTGGGCTTTAATGCTCTTTATAGAGTGAACACATCCAATTCCATTGCTCTATTCGTAGGTAAAAGAAGAGGTGGCCCGGCTTGTACATCCGGAATTTGCTACGAGATCCTCGACTTTGAGGGCGCAGAACTGAGAGTTACAACACGCTTTTAAATCCCCAGCATATGAAAAACATATTTCCTTTTTTATTTTTACTTGCAGTTCCATTTTTGAGTTGTACAGAAAATTCTGCAGAAGATATTGTTTCAGGAATCAATCAGGGAAAAGTCGCTCCGAATTTTACTTACACTTCTTTGAATGACATTGAGATCACCTTATCAGATTTAAAAGGCAAAGTTGTGTACATTTTCTTTTTTGGAGCAAACTGTCCCCATTGTCGGGATAACGGTCCGGTTACTGAGAATGATATTTATCAAAAATTCAAAAATAACAGCGATTTCATAGCTTTAGGTTTAGATACTTGGAACACAAGCGCCGGAACCGTTCAAAACTTTAAAAGTGTAACCGGAATAAGTTACAGCCTTTTATTGAATGCCCGCCAAAGCCTGCTAGATTATTACGGAAATACTTCTGACTATGACCGCTCTGTTGTGGTCTCGGCAGATGGCACAATAGCTTATCAGGGAACTCAGTTTGTAAATAGAGATACAGATACTGTGATATCAGTAATTGAAACTGAATTGAACCAACTTTGAGGTATTACGATGAAGATCATTATCCAATTTTCACTTTTAATCTTTTTATTTTCAAACGGGATATTTGCTCAGGTTAATGAAGGTGAGCCGGCTCCGGATTTCACATTAACTTCCTTAAGTAATGAACAGATCACCCTTTCTGACTTAAAAGGTAAGGTTGTTTATATTTTCTTTTTTGGATCAAATTGCCCTCACTGTCGTGATAATGGACCAATTACCGAAACTGATATCTATCAAAACTTTAAAGACGAAGACAATTTTGTAGCTCTAGGTCTAGATACCTGGAACACCAGCGCTGGTGAGGTTAACACTTTTAAAAATATAACAGGAATTACCTACCCACTTCTTTTAAATGCTCGCCAGACCTTAGTAGATTATTATGGAAATTCATCAGCCTATGATCGATCAGTAGTAATAGACATTAATGGCAACGTTGCTTACAAAGGCTCTTCTTTTGTCAATAATGATTATGAAGATGTGAATGAAAGCATACAAGATGAGTTGGCGCTTGCTACATCCAATGAGCATAAAGCCGAATTGCCGAATTCTATACTTTTAAAGCAGAATTTCCCTAACCCTTTTAATCCGACGACCACTATTTCTTATACTCTCCCCGAAGCAACAAATGTCTCCCTCAACATATATAATATGCTGGGGATTCATATTATTTCACTTCAAAATGGATTCAAACCGGCAGGTGAGCATTCTATAACATTTGACGCTTCATCTATGAGTTCTGGCTTGTATATATATAAATTATCAGCCGGGGCAACTACGCTTACTAAAAGAATGACTCTGATCAAGTAAAAAGTTAATCCCTTTCCACTAAAAAAACATCTTTAGCTACGGAATTACCAATAGTAGTTTCTTTGTCTTCCAACATAATTTTAACGGGACCATCAAAAGGTGCCTTTTCAAGAACAGTTAGTTTAACTCCAGGTATAATCCCACTCTTTTCAAGGTATCTCAGCAATTCAGGGTCTTGATCTCTAACCCTTCCAATTATGTATGATGTGTTTTCTTCTGCATCCGTTATTGCCAGTGACGCCATTTGTGGTACAACTCCCTCTTTAGAAGGTATTGGATCTCCATGAGGATCATGGGTTGGATCGTTTAACAGTTCAGCAATTTTATCTTCAAATTGTTCAGAAATATGGTGCTCCAATTTTTCAGCCTCCTCATGAACTTCGTCCCAGGAATAACCCATCATTTCTTTAAGGTAAAGCTCTAACAATCTATGATGACGAATTACTTCCAAAGCTATTTTTTCTCCGGCCTGTGTCAACTCTGCGCCGCGATACGACTTATGATTGATAAGTTTAAGCTTGGCAAGCTTTTTGAACATATTTGTAACAGAAGCCGAAGATACAGAAAGAGACTCTGCAATGTTATTCGTTGTTGCAGGTTCGTTTTCTGTCTCCAAAAGATAAATTGCTTTCAGGTAGTCCTCTACCGACTGGCTAAGACTCATATCAATCTTGTTCAAGCTTTATTCCTTTCTTTTCCATGTAGTCCAGAAATGGCACTTTTCCAAACAGGTCTTCCGAAACATAATTCATGAGGGGAGAAAATACTTCAGCAGGCAGAAATCCTGGTTGTGCTCCAATAATTTCCCCATCAGAATTCAAAAAATAATGAGTAGGATACGAACTCAATCGTAAGTATCTGGCTAACTCATAAGATTTGTATGTTTTTCCGTTGAAAACGATCTCTTCTTCAGATTCTCCATTGATCTGGACAGGAATGAAGTCATCCGATAATGATTTCTGAACATTTTCTGTAGGATACGTCTCTTTTCTCATTTTCATGCAGTAGGTACACCAATCAGCATAACCGAAAATGAGTACTTTTTTTCCTGTTTCTTTAGCTTTTTTCTGAGCCTCTTCAAGCGACTGCCATTTTACTCCGGAATCAACGTTTGATTCCTGAGCAGAGCTAACAGTCGATGTTAATAAAGCAAGGAGTAATACTAATGTTATTCTAAAAATTTTCATGCCTAAATATACGAAACTATTTGTTTACAGATGAATCAGCTTTTATAACAACAAGAGTCATATCATCGTGCTGTTTCGCTACACCTTTAAACTCTTTTACATCACTGATTATTATATTCAGAATGCTACTGGATGCTCCTTTTCGTACACCTTTTACAACCTTTTCAAGTCTATCTTCCCCATAAAACTGATTACTGATATTCATCATTTCAGTAATTCCATCCGTGTAGAGAACAGCTACATCTCCTTCATTTAATTTGAGTGTATATTCTTCAGTTCCTTTCATAAATAAGAGGCTATTTGCTACCCCAACTCCAATACCTTTCGTCATCAACCATTCAGCATCCCCGTTTGCTCTTACAACTAACATAGGATTATGCCCGGCTCTGGCAAAAGTTAATTCTCTCTTATCGGCTTCAAGAATTCCATAGATCATTGATACAAAAGTGCCTCTGGTTGCATTTTCCTTAAACAAACGGTTAAGTTGGTTCAATAACTCCAAAGGGGATAAAATCAACGCACTTAAACTGTGCAGAACCCCTTTTACAAAAGTCATATAAAACGCGGCTTGAATCCCTTTTCCACTTACATCTCCAATGGCAATGGCCATCCTGTTCTTTCCAAGAGATATCATATCATAATAATCTCCACCGGTTTCCTGAGCCGGCTCACAAATCCCTGCAATATCTATCCCCGTTAACTTTTCTACTCTGGATGGCAAAAATGTTTTTTGTACAGCTTGTGCAATTTCCAGCTCCTGATCAAGTCTCTGTTCTTTGGCTTGATCTTCAATATACGTGGGAACATAGTCGGGCAGGTCTTTTTTCTCACTTCCTTTAGCTATGAAGTAAAAACCGAGCAACAACATTGAGAACACTAATGCTGAAAAGATATAAAGTAAATTGGCGTCCGGTGAATTTGGCATCATCCAACCTGCTCTGGTTGTAAATACGCCTATAAAAATGAATAGTGATAACACCATTGTTAAAAATCCATGCTTGATATAAAAAGCTCCAAACGCAGCCCCAATAATAAAGTTTATGATCAGAGAGTAATTGAACGGATGGACATTTAAGGAAACAAAAAACTCAAGAAATAAAGCGAATATAAATCCGCTTAACATTGGAATAATCCATTTCACTTTTGTGACAGCATAAAGCTGATTTCCAAGTATCATCAACGTAGAAATGACTACTAACAAGCTGCCAAGTAAATTTTCCATTAATGTTGCTACAGATGGAAATGCGAAATTAGACGATTGCAGTCTTACATCAGCTGTGATGTGAGTACCCGGAAAAAGCTGGATCAAAACAGCCCACAAACCTGTTAAAATTCCCGCGATAAAAATTGAAATAACTATAGAACGTCCAACCGGTTTGTTTTTAAAGAATCCTCGTCGTGCAAGATCCCATGCTTTTAGTTTTTCAGGCCAATGCTGCCGAGTAACTGAATCACTAATTGAAGTAAGCACAAAGAAAACAACCGCTGAAACGGCTCCTAATATTCCGATTATAAAAAATCTATCCGGCAGTGAAATACTTTTAATAGCTTCAGCAGTAAATTCAACATCGTTTGCAAACCTCAGAAACTGAGTAGCTGAAAACATAAAACCAGCTAATACTGAAATTATAAAAGCAGGTTGCGTGTCTATTGCTTTTGCTTTAATTCTTAGATAAAAAATGGAGATCAACCAAATTCCGGCACATAAAAATGTAAATTGAATAACAACATCCATTAAATCTGAATAGGGCCTTGATGGGATATCAATATCTGTGATATTCAATGAAATAGCTTTTATTCCACCAGCTGGCAACAGATCTACTTGAAGCTTTGGAAGAAAACCCAGAACGGAGTCTTCAGCAGTCAAAAACAATCGTACATACCTTAATCCTTGTTCTTGTTGAAAAGCCAGTGAATCTCTTCTGAAAGTATATTTTTTCCAGTATGTATCGCCAAGATATTCTGAAGCCCCTTTCCATATTTCATCCTGCATAAAGACTTCACCATCTTCCGGTAAAACTGCACCTAATTTTTGTGCAAATTTCTGGATCTGGGAATAACTTCTATAATCGTCTTCACCCATATTTTGAAAACGAAGTAGCTCGGTTAAAAGTGAATCCTGAATAACCCGGTTTTCAACTGTTGTTTCAAACCTCAAGCCAAGTGCATCTCTTATTACGCTGTTGTTATACGGCTGTAGATTTCTGATTGCATCACTCCGCATTGAGTAAGAAATTATTTCTCCTGCCGGAGTAACTAAAGCGTTAGAGAACCTATTGCCTTCATTATAAAAATCTTCCTTCAGATAATGATCTATCTTCCAAAAGAAGAGAGGGAAGCTTTTTGTTTCTGGATTTCGAACCAGATTTTTAAAACCTGTCTTTCCAAACTTATGTTGAAGTGAATCAATAACCCCTCTATACGATTCCATCTCACTTTTATGAACTATGTCATTAGAATAGATTTGCCAGGACGTGATCACCGAATCACTTTTTGACAAAACAGATTCTTTCGAAACGCTTTTTTCAATGGTACCCATAGGATCCAGATCAGGATAGCTGTAATAGAACCAAAAAGCTCCTATACATCCGGCTACTAATAACAATAAATCCCTAAAGTGATTATTTGATTCAGAAAACATTTTGAACTATACGCAAAATTTCGAAATGGTTGCAGGAATATGCTTAGATTCATTCGAATTATAAAACCAAATTTGTTCATTTTTTATGTGTTTGATCACATTTTCGTATAAAAACCACCCTTTTTACAAGTTAATTGTGGCAGCAAACAGGGATGAGTTTTATCAACGACCCACCAGAGCAGCTCAGTTTTGGACAGATGAACAGCTTCCTGATATCCTTGCAGGAAAGGATCTGAAAGCAAATGGAACATGGATGGGGGTTTCGAAAACTGGAAGATGGGGAGCTTTAACTAATTATAGAGACCCTTCAAATATAAATGAGAATGCACCAAGCCGAGGAGATTTGGTATTGGATTATTTAAAATCTAATTCGAATGAGAGAGCGTATTTAAAAGAAATTAAGGAAAATGGTAAAAAGTATAACGGATTCAATCTTCTTATTGGCGGAAAGGATTCGCTATATCATTTTTCAAATGAAACCAATTCTATTAAGGAAATTGAACCCGGAATACATGGCGTTAGTAATGCGCTTTTGGATACCAATTGGCCAAAATTAGACCATGCAAAAAAAGAACTGGAAAGAGTTACTTCAAATAGTAAGTTTGACCGAGACGAGTTATTCGAGATTCTAAAAAACTCCGAAAAAGCACCTGATGAAAAGCTTCCTTCAACCGGAATTCCTTATGAATGGGAAAAAGCTGTTTCGTCCATCTTCATAAAAACAGATAATTACGGCACTTTATGTTCAACCCTGCTTTTAGTGGATTATGAAGGCAATGCTGAATTTACGGAGCGAAGATATAATGTTGAAAACTGTAAGATAATTGATGAAAATACTTTTAAACTGGTTTTTAGTTAAAAATCAGCGTTTATTCACACCACTTTATTATTTACATGGTTAAGATTAATATCAGCTAAAATGACTTATAAATACGACCGACCAACACTTCTTCAATCGTTTATTCCGATCATATTTTTGATCATTGCTTTATTTATAAATGTTCGTATTTATGGAGATGCCTCTCTAGATGGTTCCAATCAAATTATTTTGATGCTTTCTGCCGGAGTTGCTTCACTTGTAGCTCTTGGTTTAGGTATTAAATGGGCTGAGATAAGACAAGGAATTGTTGATAGTATCAGTTCTGCAATGTCATCTATGATCATTTTATTGCTTATTGGATCTCTTGCAGGAACCTGGTTATTAAGCGGAATTATTCCTGCTATGATCTATTATGGTTTACAGATCTTAAATCCTGCAATTTTTCTTGTTGCAGCCTGTATTGTTTGTGCAATTGTTTCTGTTGCAACGGGTTCCTCATGGACCACTTCTGCAACCGTTGGTATAGCTTTAGTCGCAATTGGAACGGTATTAAAGATACCGGTTGGTATGGTAGCCGGTGCAATCATATCAGGTGCATATTTCGGGGATAAAATGTCTCCGCTTTCTGATACAACAAATCTTGCTCCTGCAATGGCCGGAACAGACCTGTTCACACACATTAGATATATGGCATATACTACCATTCCGTCTATTTCTATTGCATTGGTAATCTTTCTTATTCTGGGTTTTGTGAAAGGAGGAAATGTAGAAATTGCAGAAACCCAAGTAATTCTTGATGCTATTTCGGGTAAATTTGAAATCAATTTTTGGTTATTCCTGGTGCCGATCATTATGGTAGTATTGATCTCTAAGAAAATGCCGGCTATTCCTGCTATTTCGGTAGGTGCTTTACTAGGCGCTGTATTTGCGTTGATCTTTCAACCCGATTTAGTTCAGGAAGTGGCTCAATTTGGAGAAGGAACTTGGGAAAAAGGCTTCGTCGGCATCATGACTTCCATGTATGGTGACATTAGCTTTACTACCGATAATGAAATTGTAGACGGCCTTTTAAGTTCCGGCGGAATGTACGGAATGCTTGGCACGGTTTGGTTGATCTTGTCTGCCATGATCTTTGGTGGAGTGATGGAGCGTAGTGGAATGCTGAAAAGAATCGCAGAAGGCGTGATCAGTGGAATCAACTCTGCGGGTGCTTTGATCGCTACAACTGCGGGGACTTGTGTGTTCTTTAATATCACAGCATCAGACCAGTATTTAGCAATTGTAGTTCCGGGAAGAATGTATGCGGATGTTTATAAAGAAAAAGGTTTGGCGCCTGAAAATTTAAGTAGAACATTAGAAGATTCCGGTACTGTAACCTCTGCTTTAATACCATGGAATACCTGCGGGGCTTATCATGCTAAAGTACTTGGTGTAGAAACTTTCACCTATCTGCCATTTGCATTCTTTAATCTAATCAGCCCATTTATGACGGTGATCTTTGGAGTGTTTAAGATCAAGTTAAGAATGCTGAAAGATTCCAAGACAGCGGATGCTTAAGCCTATTTTAAGTAAATATGATTCGTGTCGAAATTGTTTCTGAAAAATATCCAATTGAGAATATTCTAATTCACATCCGAGTTTTTTTCAAGGACTCAAAGAGTTACGGTAATATTTCAAATTTGAAAACTGATGAATTTGGTTCAATTTTATTAACAGACGAGTTTCTTAAACAGAGTATAGAACCAGCTGATTTCAATGATATATTTGAATTTGGTATCTCTTTTTTAAATTCAACGACAATTGAACAACTAAAAAATACTTACGAGCGCTTCGAAACAATTAGCATTTTGGAAATCCAGAATGAATTTATTAAAAAAGGATTTAGAGAGAATGAAATTGAAGAACTTTCCATAAGCACTTTATCAGAACTTAGAAAGCAATCTAAGTTGTTGCCATTTTATGAATTAAATAACAATCATTTGGTACCAAATTTGACTTTTCAAAATGAATTCAAGTTTAGCCCTTATAACACTAATGTCATCATAGATTTAGATAGTGTATAACAACTTCTTCACTTAGAAATTGAATCCTTACCAATTTTCATATACAAACCAAAGGATCTCATCCATTTGAGCTTGAACTTCATTGGTTGAGATCACATAGTTATTATTCATAAAACTGAAGATGAGTTTCTTTCCGGATTTCGTTATCACATAACCACTCAGGCAATAATTATTACTTAGTGTTCCCGTTTTAGCAAATACATAAGGTGCTCCACCATCTTTATTCGCATATAGTCTTCTGATCGTCCCTTGCTTTCCTCCTTGTGGAAGAGCATCTAACAGCTGAGTTTCTTCTACTTTTTCATCAAGTTTTTCTAAAAGAGCAACCATGCTTCGGGGAGTAAACAGATTATATCTGGATAAACCTGAACCATCTCGCCAGTTAGCTTCATCAGGAAGATCACTCAAAAAATTATCTTTGACATATCTGATCCCTGAAGAACTGTTCAATTCCTCATCGACAACACCAGAGATCATCAGCATGATCTGCTCTGCTAACAAATTATCACTGGGAAGCATCATTTTTTTATACAGCGAATCAGATTCCATGCTGTAGATCATTTCATGGCTGGAAGGCAGTTTTGCACCGGGCAAATACTCTACATTCTTTTTCAACGTATCTGAAAGTAATTCTACGATCAGTTGTGGTGAATAGTGAAAAGGTTTATCCGTCTCATATCTGGAAGTATCCGAAGTAAACGCATACTCAAATTCATTGCCAACCCTATCTCTTTCCAGCACAAATCTACCGTTATCGCTTAAGACTCCATCATCGATATATTTATTAAAGATCTTAGGATTGATCAGATATTCCCCATTTTCTTTGGCAAGATGATATTCCTCTATATGTTCTATCGTAACTCTCACAACATTCCCGTAAATAGGAAACGGGCTTTTCTCGGCTGAATAATAAGAGTTGTAATCAGCCCATGACCATCCCGGTCCAAGATTTTCGTCATTGAAATTACTGTCTGAGAAATACAGCTTTCCCTCAAATGAGCTCAGGAAATTATAAACATCATCTGTTCCAAAATCGGGATGAAGAAAAGAAGGATCTCCTGTTCCCCAAAAGATCAATGAATCTCCTTTTATTGTATACTTCAAAGCAGGAATTCGATCTCCCAATACATTTAATCCTGCATAATAAGTAAACAGCTTTGTATTGGAAGCCGGGATCATATACTTGTTTTCATTCTCGGCATAGATCGAAGAATCACCTTCAGGATCAAATAGCATAAATCCTGTAATGGTCTTACTGAAGGTTTCTGAATCCTTAAAAATCTGTTCTAGTTTCTCTGTTTTAGTCTGCTCTTTTATCGCATTATCCAAATTTCCATTTATAACCATTTTTTCGGTTGTGGAACAGCCAATTAAAATCAATAATGATCCCAGAATATATTTCTTCATAAAGTTCGATCTGCTTAAATGTTTATCAGAATAATTTACGATAAAATATATCATACTTAATTGCCATATATGCTTATTGTGACTATAAATTATCAGTGTTTTATGATTCGCTTATAATCTTTTTACAGCTGTGATTTTGAAATGCTTCTTTAAGTGAAGACTTTCTTATATCAAAAAAACTAAACGGATTTACACGATGAAAATATCAGTCCGGGTTTTGAGCTTAACTATGCTTGTTGGTTTATTTTTTATACCGACTTCAGCTCAAGCCCAATCAGGGTACAGTTCTTATACAGAACTGACAAATAAAATGAAGGCGTTAAATAACGCCAACAAAAATATAACGGAACTGACATCAGTTGCTAAAACAAAAGGCGGCAAAGATGTTTGGTTACTAACCATTGGCTCAGGAGATGTGAAAAATCATCCCGGAATAGCTGTAATTGGTGGCGCAAAAGCCTCGCATATCTTAGGGACAGAACTTACACTACGATTTGCGGAGCAACTTTTATCTACTGCAAATACAAAGGAAACAAAAGCACTTTTAGCGTCAACTACCTTCTATGTATTTCCTCAGATCAATCCTGATGCTGCTACTCAATATTTCGATAAACTGAAATATGAGCGTGACGGCAACATGACTTCTACAGATGCCGATCGCGATGGATTTTATGATGAAGACGGTTTTGATGATCTGAATGGAGATAATTTTATTACCATGATGCGGGTAGCTGACAAAACCGGTAGCTGGACCATGCACAAAGATGATCCGCGGGTTATGGTAAAAGCTGATGCTGACAACGGCGAAAAAGGTTCTTATAAAATGTTTACCGAAGGCCGTGATAACGATGAAGATGGTAAATTCAATGAAGATGGTGAAGGAGGAGTAAACATCAATCAAAACTTTTCCTACGATTTCCCTTATTTCAAATCCGGTTCCAGTGAAAACCCGGTATCTGAAAATGAAACTCGGGGAGTATTAGACTTCCTGTTTGAAGAAGCCAGAAATACATTTGCTGTAATTTCATTTGGACCTGAGAACAATCTGTCTGATCCGCTTAAGTTTAACAGAGCTGCTGCTTCTAAACGAGTAGTTTCAGGTTGGTTATCTGATGATATAACCGTTAATAAAATGGTTTCGGATCTATACAATGATAAAACCAATCTTGGTATAGCTCCATCAGGCGACCCTCAACAAGGAGATCTGTTCCAATGGGCATATTACCATTACGGTAGATTCAGTTTCAGCACTCCGGGTTGGTGGACTCCCGAAGTGATGGACGAAAGTGGCAAAGCTCAAAAATTCGATAATGATCATGTTAAACATCTGGCTTGGGCAGAAGCAGAAGGACAAGATGTTTTTGTTGAATGGACAGAGGTCGATCATCCTGATTTTCCAAACCAAAAAGTTGAAGTGGGCGGAATCAAGCCATTTACTATGATGACACCTCCTGCAAACATTCTGGATTCATTAGCTGAAAGTCATACTGATTTCATCATGGAAATTGCTTCTATGAAACCAATGGTTGAGCTGGTGAACTTCAAATCAGAAAGCGCGGGAAAAAATCTTACCCGCATCACTGTTGATGTGTATAACGGCGGAAGTTTCCCGACGGCATCACAATTGGGTCAGCGAAATAACTGGGTTCGAAGAGTTATGACACAGATCAAACTTGGAAACAACATGAGTCTGATTAGTGGCGATATTCAGGATTTTGATCGTTCAATTCCTGCTGACGGCTTCGTAACCAAAACCTGGTTAATTCGAGGTTCCGGAAAAGTTACCATAACATCCGGCTCACCGATGACAGGATTTTCAACCAAAGAACAAACCATTAAGTAACAGAATCATGAAAAAATTTAGATATACCCTACTTACTGCTTTTGTTTTTGGTTTGATGATAATGACTTCAAACACAGCAAAAGCTCAACTTACTGACGGAGTATTCCCTGCCGCAGGAACCCCTTCCAATCCAAAAGTGGAAGCAACCTGGAATCACTATTACAATTATCAGGGAATTAGTGAACTCACAGAACGTATCGCAAAAGCATATCCTGATCTTGCCAAAAGAACTTCCATAGGTAAATCTTATGAAGGTAAAGACATTTGGATGCTTACAGTATCCAACTTCAAAAACGGAGATCCGGACAGAAAGCCTGCAATTTACATCGATGGAAACATTCACTCGAATGAAATTCAGGGAACTGAAATGTCATTGTATACTGCCTGGTATTTAACAGAGTCTTTCGGAAATGTGAAGTTTATAACCGAACTCTTAAATGACAAAACTTTCTATATAGTGCCAACCATCAACCCTGATGCACGCGAGCATTATATGACGGAACCAAACACAGGAAGTTCCCCTCGATCAGGCCTGAAACCAATTGATGATGACGGTGACGGACTTGTTGATGAAGATCAACCTGATGATCTGGATGGAAACGGAAGTATCACCCAAATGAGACGTAAAAACCCTCGTGGAAATTTCAGAGCTCATCCTACTTATCCAAATATGATGGTTCGTGTTCCCGATGATGAATTCGGTGATTACGAATATCTGGGTTCGGAAGGAATCGATAACGACAATGATGGAAGAATCAATGAAGACCGTGTAGGTTATTACGATCCGAACCGTGATTGGGGCTGGAACTGGCAACCAAATCACATTCAGGGCGGAGCCCATAAATATCCGTTTTCTCTTCCTGAAACAAGAGCGGTTATGGATTTTGTAATGAAGCGACCAAATATTGCTGCTGCTCAAAGTTATCACAATTCCGGAGGAATGATCCTACGTGGTCCAGGAGTTGCGGAAGATATCAGCACCTACAATCGCCAGGATGTTCAGGTATATGATGCCATTGGTGAAATGGGCGAACGCTTGATTCCGGGCTACAGATACCTTGTAGTTTATGATGATCTGTATGATGTATTTGGCGGCGAGCTGGATTGGTTCTATGGCGTTCGTGGAGTATTTACATATTCCAATGAGCTGTGGACCAGCTACGAAATGTTCCAAAGCAACGACCGATCAGCTACAGATTCTTATGAGTTCAACAAGTATTTATTATTTGGTGATGCTATGCAGGAATGGACAGAATATGATCACCCACAATATGGAAAGATCGAGATCGGTGGATTCAAGAAAAACTTCGGTCGTGCTCATCCGGGATTCTTGCTGGAACAAGGTGCTCACAGAAATATGGCATTTACGATCTATCATGCTTATCACACTCCTAAACTTACTATCGACGAGATCTCTGAGAAGAATCTTGGTGGTGGTTTAAGAGAAGTTACTGCAGTAGTTACCAACAGCAGGTTGATGCCAACTCACGCAAGTATCGATGTGAACAACAAGATCATGCCACCGGATATCATCAGCATTGAAGGAGCAACTGTTGAAGCAGGAATGATCGTTACGAACCGAGATCTGAATCAAACTACCGAACAGAAATTCAGACCCGAGCGAATTGAAGTAGCGAATATTCCGGGAATGAGCTCAGTAACCGTTCGCTGGATCATTAGCGGTGGAAACAACTATACTGTAAAAGTAGACAGCCAGAAAGGCGGGGTTGTTTCTAAGAAGAAGTAATTTCACTTTTTGAACATTTTAAAGGCTCTTGATCATTGATCGGGAGCCTTTTTTATTTATGATAATTACTTCATTGTATATTCATTCTGAGCGGTAGCGAAGAATCTTCAAGATGACTTTTTCTGGTTTTTGATTACTGAAACGGCTTTCAACTTCACCGACCTTTAGAATTATTGGCGAGGAAGAACGCAATGAAATCGACGGCTCCGTAGGAGCAATCATTACACTCAGGATGATTCGTGAATATGTATCATACGAACGAAGACCTTTTGTAATGATTAGTCGATGTAATGGAGTTCGCGCCAATAATTCTTGTCGGGAGTTTTTGGTACTGGCGCCTGTGCTGAGGAAGCTCAGTAGCGGCACAAAAGTACATCATCAAAGTAACTGAATCCTGTAAACACGTTTAGAATAGGGTACCTACTTTTGTCTTGATACAAAAGTAGCAAAAGATCAAGCGGAAGTATTTAAGACGGATTCACTATTAATCTGTCAACGAATTACAAGACATCTACAATCCCGACCTTGTTTTGGGTCTTTATGGAGAAGATTTCCGTTTGTAAGCTTTAAAACTAAAATCTAAAAATTTAGCTTTATTACTCTTTACACCTGTTAATCTCGTAATGATACCCATTTGAAGTTATTACATCACTTACACTTTCAAGTAAATTCCCTGAATCCTTATTTAAAACTCTCATACCAAGAAATTCTGCCTCAGGAATTTTCCCATTCGAGTTAATTACCTCCATAAATAAATAATCTAATTGGATACTAATACAAGGATTTCCATCTGGACAAGAACTTGAATAAAATTTACTTTTCTCTGTAAAATAAATTTGTTTAGCCTCACTGAAGCTCTTGCCTAACTGTTCTTTTAAAATGACAGTACCGCAAATTCCCTCTCTAACAGTATATTCATCTTCCATAGTAACAGGAAATGTTTCTACATTATACTCTTTACATGAAAAAATGAACAGTGTAGTTATCCCAAAAATAAATAATTTCAAATGTCCGCTTAATAAATGCTGTATAACTTTGTTTGATCTTTTCATAAAATAAATTTTGACGTTAGGTCATTAAGCAAGACCTAATGAATGAAATATACTTGCGAATATTGATTCATTCAATTTACATTAAAATTCTAAGCACTAACAGAATTTCTACATTGCTGATCATCAAGTAGATCCTTCGGAAGTTTCCTCAGGATGATTTTTCTGTTTTTTGATTATAAAATCACCTGTCATTTCGAACGGATGTGAGAAATCTAAATATCTTTATCAAACCGAAAGTTTAGATTTCTCCCTCCGGTCGAAATGACAAGAACGTGATTCTGACCCAACTAACTACCCTAACCTCTCCAATGCCACATCTATCCTGCTTAACACTTCATCTTTGCCGAGAAGCTCAAGTGATTCAAACAAATCAGGACCAAAACCTTGTCCGGTTACCGCAATTCGAAGTGGCATCATTAGTTTGCCAAAACCAACTTCATGTTCTGTAATTGTTTCTTCCAACTTGGATTTCAGGGTAGCTGCTTCAAATTCGTTATCAGATAACGCTTCTACTTTTTCTTTGTAAGAAGTAACTAATCCTGCACTGTCGTCTTTCCATTTTTTGAGAGCGTTCTCATCGTATTCTTTTGGAGCTTCAAAGAAAAAAGAGCCCATCGCAACAAATTCATCAACTTTGGAAACGCGTTCGTGTAGCAAACCTACTACGGTTTCTAAGTACTCGTCATCCCTTGTGTCAAAACCTGCCTCTTCAGCTAATTCTTTTACTCTTGGAAGTAAGTCAGCAACAGAAGTCTCGCGAATGTAATGTTCGTTGTACCACATCAGCTTCTTGTAATTGAATACAGCACCACCTTTACTCACACGATCAAGTGTGAACAGCTCACACAATTCTTTCATATCATGGATTTCAGAATCATCTCCCGGACTCCATCCCAAATACGCTAAGAAATTGATCAAGGCTTCCGGCTCATAGTTTCCTGCGATATAATCTTTGGTGTTTACCGGAATTCCTTCACTTTCAGCTTTTCTCTTAGAAAGCTTTCCACCGCTTGGACTCATGATCAAAGGCAGATGCGCCATAGTTGGTGCTTCCCATCCAAAGGCTTTATATAACAACATGTGCTTTGGAGCTGAACTCAGCCATTCTTCTCCACGAATTACATGTGTGATATTCATCGTATGATCATCCACAACATTCGCTAGATGATAGGTCGGCATTCCATCTGACTTCATCAAAACCTGATCATCTAATCCTGCAGTTTCAAAAGAAACTATTCCGCGAATAAGGTCTTCAAACTTTACGGTTTCTCTTCTTGGGACTTTTAATCGAATCACATATTCATCGCCGTTTTCCAGTTTTTTTTCTACTTCATCCTGCGGAAGTGTCAAACTGTTTTTCATTGACTGTCGGGTGATAGAATCGTAACTCGGAGACGGATTTCCGGAAGCTTTTAATCGCTCTCTCATCTGATCGATCTCTTCGGTAGTATCAAAGGCATAATACGCATGACCACTTTCGATCAACTGCTTGGCATATTTGTGATACATTTCCTTACGCTCACTCTGTCTATAGGGACCAAATTCTCCGGGATTTGTCGGGCCTTCATCGATCGTCATTCCGGCCCACTCCAAAGAATCGATAATATCCTGTTCGGCATCTTCTACATAACGAGATTGATCCGTGTCTTCAATTCTAAGTACAAAAGTTCCTCCATGATGTTTGGCAAACAGATAATTATATAATGCCGTGCGGAGACCGCCGATGTGAAGAAATCCTGTTGGTGATGGAGCAAAACGTACGCGAACGCTCATATTTTCTAACTAAATTTTGATGAATTCTATTATTTCTGAGCTTTAAAGATAAGAAATTTTGAATGCTTAATTTTGAATTATGAATGTGGTATTTTCTTAACTCAACATTCATAATTCATAATTCAAAATTGGCTTTAGCCATACTCACTCCCCAATTTGCTCCAAATCTATACGACCTGGCTTCTATGCTGAAAGCAGATCGGGTTATCTTTACGGATGTGGAAAAATGGTCTCGTAAAGGAAGAACGCATCGGGCGGAAATCAGAAATGAAGAGGATTCTCAGTGGATCAACCTTCCAGTAGTTTCAGAAGATCGTAAAAAAGCAATCAAAGATGTACGACTAGATCATGATCAGCAATGGTTTGAGCCTTTCTGGAATGCCATCCTTCACAATTATAGAAACGCTACTTACTTCGATCATTTTGAAGATGAACTCTATCATAACATTCAACAAGCGTTCGAGTTTGAATATTTAATGGAATTCAATCTCTACTTCTTTGAACGATTACTTCGCTACCTGGAAATTGAAATTGATTACGAACTTGCTAGTAAAGTAACAGGTTACAGCACTTTCCCAGATGAAACGATGAAAAACTTATCTGCTGATGTTTTGTATCTGGAGCATCAATCTAAAAACTACCAGCGACAAACCAAGCAAGCTAAAATAGCTCTTGAAAAGCATCCGGTGTATGATCAGTCTTATCCCGGATTTGTAGAAGGTTGTTCCGTAATAGATCTCTTATTAAATAAAGGCGTAGAGAGTTTCAGAATTTTAGAGAAATTGTAGTGTTCAATCCCTATCATCCGTCATGAAAGAAGAAAACTCAACCACCAACTGGACCAAGACCTACATCGCTGTTTTTATAACAGGAATTGTGTTCATTCTGATCTTTTGGGCTTTTACTTCTCTTTTTAACTTGCCCTGATTATTTAACCCATTCGGGTAAAACACCTATTTCAATTCCGAATACCCAACTTACCAGTGTTAAAGAAGCGACAGTAAGCAGTAGTATGAACATTATATTGAGCCATAATCCGGCTTTAGACATTTCAGGAATACTTATTTTTCCACTTCCATAAACAATGGCATTTGGAGGTGTTGCAACCGGAAGCATGAACGCACAGCTTGCTCCCAATACTGTTGGAATAGCCAGTAAAAATGGATTTTCTCCCAATCCAATTGCAACAGAAGCCAAAATTGGCAAAAATGCTGCAGTTGATGCTGTATTACTTGTCATTTCTGTCAAGAAAACGATCAGTGCAATTACAATTAAAATGATCAAGATGATCGGCCAAGTATTCAGGCTTCCAATTCCGGAACCGATCCATGTTGCTAGCCCTGTGCTACTTATAGCTGATGCCATACTCAATCCTCCACCAAAGAGAATTAACACTCCCCATGGCAATCGTTTTGTATCAGACCATTTCAGCAAAAATCGGTTCTCTTCTGAATTTGCCGGAATCATAAAAAAGGCTACAGCTGCTCCAATTGCTATTCCTGCATCAGACAATCCCGGTATAGCAGAAGAAAGCAAAGGGCGAAACATCCAAAGTAACGCGGCAGAAACAAACACTACGGCTACTTTCTTTTCCTGATTGGAAATATTACCCAGCCTTTCCATTTGAGATTGGATTAATTCCTTTCCTCCCGGTAGTTCTTTGATCCTGATAGGATAGACGAACTTAGTAAGTATAACATACATTAAAGGAAGTGACACAAGCATGATCGGCACTCCAACCATCATCCAATCCAGAAAACTGATTTCTATATCATAGTTTTCAAGTACGAATCCGGCCAGTAATGCATTTGGAGGAGTCCCTATCAAAGTTCCCATGCCACCGATATTACATGCGTAAGCAATGGTAAGAACTAATACGATCTCGAAGTTTATCTTAGCAGATTTATCATTCTTGTCTAACAACTCTAAAATAGACATTGCTATTGGAAGCATCATGATCGCTGTTGCCGTATTACTAACCCACATACTCAGAAATGCCGATGCTATGATAAAACCAATAATAACTGAAGATGGTTTTATCCCCACCAGATTTACAATTGTAATGGCTATTCTTTTATGAAGATTCCACTTCTCCATTGCCAGAGCTATTACAAAACCTCCCATAAATAAAAAGATAAGCGGGTTTGCATACGGGCCTGTTGCATCCCCAATACTAAATACACCCAGAACAGGAAAAAGTACAATTGGCAATAGTGCCGTTGCAGAAATTGGAATGGCTTCCGTTATCCACCATATCCCCATTAGAATAGTTACTGCAGCTGTTTTCCACGCAGCCTCAGAAAGACCTTCCGGAACAGGTAAAAACAAGAAGATTATGAATACCAGTATTCCACCGAATAACCCTGCTCTTTTCCCTAATTCTTGCATAAAATTCTATTGCTAAAGTTACTTTTCTGCCGGATAATTTTCTTTTTCCATCCAATATTCCAGATAAGGTACATTATAAATGCTTGTCCAGCCAAAAACTCTTAACCCATTTGTTATCTGCCAGATCGGAGGTCTTCTTGCTCCTGGATCTTTCGGGAAATTACTCGCCTCTTCAAGAGCATCCGCCAGAATTTTTTGGTTTTGGTATGAATTAAAATCCTGAACCAATTCTTCTGTTTTTAAATACCTGGCACGTTTAACCGCCTCATCAAGTAAACTTTTTTCTCCGGAATATTCATAACCCAGAACCAAACTACTTATTGAAGAAAGGTAAGATTCCATATCATGATTAAGCGGTGGAACATCTCTTAGGGTTCTTGCATGATCTACCACTGCGTCTTTTACTTCCTGACTTCCGGTAAACTGATAATATTTACGTAAACCGTTACTAGCATATACCTGAGCATACCCATACCTATTTATCACCAGCTCCCCTCCCTGATCAGGATCTTTTTGTAGTTCAAGCATTAACTTAACTCTGTCTTCAAGCTCGTTATAATATTTATCAGACTTTGTTGCGTCATAGATCTCAGCTAAGTTCCAAACAGATAAATAAAGCCGCCTTCCTCTAAGTCCATGATCACCAAAAACCCTTTTTACGTAATAATCACCTGTCAGCTTAGCTACTTCTAAACCTCTATGATTTGCATCTAAATAATACGAAGTAGTCCAACCCGGAACCCAAACATGTGCACTCAATAATGAGGTAAAATGCTGTGACGCGTGTCTCCTTCCCATCCCTACATAAGGCGAACCTTCCGGAAGATCCTCATGTTGAAATGCATGCAATGACTCGTTTGTGTCACCATAATACACCGGGTCTTTAGGCCAATGTATATTATCTACATCCATAGTATGAGCACTTGCAGCTTTAGCAATTTTGTAATACATAGGGTTTCCGGTTCTGATAAATTGCAACCACCACATATAATCGTTGCCCGGCTCATTGTTTGTCCATTGAAACCATTCGTATCCGTAAAAGTAAGTCAGATTATCACCATAATTAAGCATTCCAAACCATGGCTCCCATTGTTGGTTGAACTTCATCCAGTTCAATTTATAATCTATACCTCTTTCATAGGCAGCGTACTTATCCAGGCTTTCAGTCATTTTACCAAATGCTTCACTTTCAGCGTACCATTCGGGAGAAGCATGTGTTACCGGAGAATCCATAAAGCGCTGTACATCTTTAGAAATATCTTCAACTGCGCTTTTCTTGTGAAAGTTAAATACCACTTCAGTAGTTTTAGCCAGCCCTTGAGCAAAATTCCCAATCATTCCACTATCGTTTTCACTGTCTTTTTTCGCAAAACTCAATGGCTCAACTGATGGAGTCCAGATATAGGCTGTTACTTTATTATTATTGCCATCAACAGCAATCTCCTTTGGGTATTCTTCAAAAAAACTTTGGAAACTTAGAGTAACTCCCCATTTGTTATCCGAAATATCTAACCAACCCGGAGATCTTTCTTTATTCAGATCAGTGCTTCCATCAATATTTATGATTGAACTGAATTCATTTTCCATTCTTTTCTCGGGAGATGAATTTTTAAGTTCCGGAATTTGAGATGTATTTGGCCCTGTTTGCAACACTGAAGCTGAACCCGCTAAAGGACTTTGAACAACAGTACTGTTTGATGTGTCCCACCATTTTCCTTCATAATATGCAGAGGTTACTGTCTTGGATTCATCCATATTATAGTTCAGAGATAAACCTGTAGCTTCAATTCTGTCGTTTGGCTTTGTGAATCCTGCATCATTCCTAAGAAGGGATTCATCTATAATTTTACCATTTTCAGTTGCAATAGCTTCATATTCACCTTCTTGTTTTTTATGGTGATCAGGTTCTCCTGTGTATACGAAAGTATGCTGAACTTTTATGTAGCTCTTACCTGCATAAGCATGAATCCTGGTTGTAAATGGTGCTTTATTGTTATCTCCACGCTTGTATTCATATTCACCTTCTATACGGATAATAGCATGTAACGGACCGGTTCCTAATTCTTTTACTGTTTTTAGAACTACAGCTTTTGATCTGTCTATTCCTGCATCGTCCAAAAGATCAAGAAAAGAACTTCTTCCTGCTTCTCCCATTGCTATAACATCATCATCTGTAAAACCGTCTCCATCAATGTCCAGTTCTACTTTATCCAGAAAACCACTACCTGCCGGTGAGTTTTGAAAACCGCCACCTTCTCCTTTATTAACAACAAATCTCAAAGGCCCCGTATTTACTTCAACTTCGCCATTTTGTCTTTGGTTATTCTTTACTGTTAATTTCTGATCATAATCCCGGGCATTTCTGATATCCTCACCATATTCAACACTATATTCATTTCCATCCTCTGTAAAAAAGAAAACCCAGAGCCATTTTATACTATTATCTGATGGCTTCCACGTAGTTACTTTTGTTATTTGAGATGGAATTTCTTTGCCATTGCTATCCAATACTCTAACATGATCCGGAGAGTAAAGCTCCCCTTCAGGGATTGGAACTCCAAAAACCTGTGGTGTGCCAGGTATGTTGTTTTCTACAGTAATTGGAATCAAAGTCGAATCTTTAGGTACACTACAGCTTATAAAAGCCATCACGATTCCTGCTATTAGAAACCTTTTCCCTCTTAATTTTAATACTGATTCTTTCATGATATTCCTATTTATTGAGAATTTGATGGTCTAAAACAAGTGCTGCTGCTCCTAATACTGCGACCGATTCACGTTCTGTAGTTGTAATTTTTAAATTTCTGATGGAGTTTGGGTAAGCAAAATCTTCTAATGCCTCGAACATACTTTCTTTGAAGAATGAAAACGCTTTTGAAACACTTCCTCCAAGAACAATTATTTCAGGATCGTATGCATACACTACCACTTTTATGGCGTTTCCCAGATGAGCTCCAAACTCATTATAGGCTTCTAATGCCTCTTTGTCGCCTTTTAAAGCTTTACTAAAAAGCTCCTGACCTGAAGTTTTTTTATGGATCTCAAAAAACTGCCCTGAACAGTAGTGTTCAAAAATGGAGTCTTTATAAGGAAGCATTCCTACTTCGCCTGCCCCACAATTATTACCTGAATACAAAATATTGTTCAGTATTAAACCAGAACCAAATCCTGTTCCTAATATTAAGCCTACAACAGATTTATAGTTCTTTGCTTCTCCAAAATATTTTTCTCCAAGTGCAAAACAGTTAGCATCATTATTGATGAAAACCGGTTTCCCAAATTCGTTTTCTAAGATTTGTTTAAGCGGTACTTCTTTCCATGAAGGAATATTCTGTACATCATAAACAATCCCTTTTTCAACATCTACAACACTGGGAACTCCTATTCCTATTCCTTCAATATTTGCATCCCATAAAGTTGAAATCATGCTTTTAATTTGATTTATCAATAATTCAGCATTATCTGCACCCGAAACCGGCTCTGAAATCATAGTTTCTATCTTATTATCTAAGACAGTAGCTACTCTAACATTTGTGCCTCCTAAGTCAATCCCAATAAGAGTCCCTTTACTCAAAACCTCTCTCTCTCTCTGTTTGTGTTAATTGATATTATTCTTTTCCTGCAAAATCTATGGTTTTATTATTTACCAAAGGTTTAGCCCAAAACCCGATACTTAGTATATATCCAAAAGCAATAAATAAGAATAACATACCTACCCTTAATCCAAACACATCACCAATTGATCCAACAATAAGTGGAACAACAGCGCCTCCTGCAATTCCGGTTACCAATATGCCGGAGAATGTTCCATGATGTTCCTCAACAGAATTGAGTGCAAGTGAAAAAATGATTGGCCACATTACTGCGATAAAGAAGCCTATTGCCGGAAATGCATATAAGGCAATTTCTCCATTGGCAAATAAAGCCGTAGCCAAACAGATTAGCACCATTGAAGTAAATGCTACAAGAATTTTCTTACTATCCATGACTTTCAATAAAAATAAGCCAAGCACAGTACCTGCCGTCATCATTCCCCAGAACCAAGAAACGGTTGAAGCTCCTGTTGTTTGAGGATCATAGCCATGATAAGAAGAAAGGAATTCTGAGATCCAATTCGCAACTCCTTGCTCAGCTCCTACATATGCGAATATTCCTAAGAAGAACAGAATTACTTTTTTGTTCTTTAACATTTCTATGTGTGTTTCTAAAGCACCTACTTTTTCATCTTCATTTTTAAGTACTTCCGGAAATTTAGATAAGGTAATTACAAGTACCATGAGGATTGATACGAATGCAAAAATCCAATATAAAGAAACCCATGGAAGCTCTGCCGGAACCAGATCTGTCATTATTGTCAAAAAGAAACCCATGTCATCTGAACCTATATTCAAGACCAGGTACGAGTACACTAACGGACTTAAAAAGGATGCCAATCCAAAGAAAAGTTGAGCCATAACTGAATTAAAAGCGAAATTCTCCTCACCACCAGAAACTCTTAATAATGGATTAATAGCAACCTGAAGCATAGCCATTCCCGATCCAATAAAAAATAATGACAGCACCGCTACTATATATTGTGGAAACAAGCCAAATAGGAAAGCACCTGAAAATGCAATCAAAAATGCTAAGATCATTACCGGTTTCTCGCCATATTTTTCTATCAATATTCCGGATGGAATTGACATTACCCCGTAGGCAATAAAAAAAGCGAAAGGTAATACTGCAACCAAAGTAAGACTTAAGTCGAAATCCTCAATAATTTGAGGAACCAATGGTCCTATTATATTCGTCAAAAATGATATAACGAAAAATGTTAATACAATTAGCCCAACTAAATAACGGTTCCGTTCCATAATGTGGTTCTTAGTGATTGAATAAGTCTTTTACTGAAGATCAAAACTCAAACTCATGAATTAAGTTCAGGTCTCGAGAAATAAAAATAAGCCGAGGACATTTTTACATGCCCACGGCTTACAAAGCTACATATTACTGGTGTTCCGAATTTTGTGTCATATTTTCAGGGGAAACGTCGATGGCTCCCTGAGGTATTGGGAACAGTAGAGTTACCTGAGCTTCAGGAATTCCCAAATGTGCTGACATTACAGATTTCGCTACTCCAAATCTTTTGAGATCAGCCCATCTTTTATTTTCAAAAGCGAACTCAACTCTTCTTTCCTGAAGTAATTTTTCGGCAAAAGTACCACCGGCAGGTGTACGGTCAATACCACCCAAATTAGCACGATCTCTTACTTCGTCTATCAAATCATATGCTGCATCAGATTCGCCTAATGCTTCTGCAAGATTTAATAAAACTTCAGCATATCTAAGCTCAACCCAGTTATTATCTCCGTCAGAAGAAACTGCAGGGTTACTGATATACTTTCTTACCCATGGATTAGCTCTGTCTGTAGTATCAATAGTTGCATCAAAGCGCTCATCACCGGCTTCATATGCACCAATTATATCTTCAGTTACATTTTGAGGAGCACCACCGCCTCCTACCCCGCCGAAGCCAAGAGGAGTGTAGTTATCAGTATATGAGCTACCTTCACCTACATTTCCTGTGATAAATTCTATTTCAAAAATAGATTCTATGTTACCTTCGTTGGCAGCGCCCCAAAGATTAGCGTAGTCAGGAACTAAATCAAATTCCATGGAATCTACTACTCTTTGAAGAGGAGCAACGGCATCTGAGTTATTGCCATTTGCAAGATGTACTCTTCCTAGCAAAGCTGCAGCAGCCCATTTTGTAATTCTTCCGCTTTCAGGAAGAAGGTTTTCTGCCAGTGCTAGATCAACAGCAATTTGGTTATATATAGTTGTTGCATCCACTTGGGTTACTTCAACATCCGGAGTGGTAACTTCATCTAATTGCAAAGGCACGTTTCCAAATATTACAGCCATGTGATAGTACAGCAGAGATCTTATAAAATAAGCTTCCCCTTTTATTTGATCTCGAACTGTTTCGTTATCAAATGAAGCGTCATCTATTCTTGCAATAATATTATTGGTTCCTGCTATTACATTATAAACAGCATTGTATGTAGCAGATATCTCTTCTCCTGATGGTAGATCAGTAAAAGTATCCAATTGCTCCAGACTTGCTGCTAAACCAGTGGCTCCACCACCATTTGCTGCGTTATCTGCTCTCATTTCCATAAACAAAACAAAGTTTACATCAAACGTTTCTCTGCTTTGCAATCCATCTAATGCACCACGGATTGCTAATTGAAAGTCTGTTTCATTTTTGTAAAAATTGTTGACGTTTCTCTCTGTGAGAGGTCCTAAGTTTGTAAAGTCATCTCCGCATGAAATAAATAAAAGCGGAATGAACAGTGTTAATATTAGTTTTTTCATAATGTCTCCTGTTATAAATATGCTCTTAAAATTCAAGGTTGATACCAAGTTGTACCGTTCTGGCAAGTGGATATGCTCCATAATCCTCGCCCGGTGTTAAACTGCTAGACGATTGCAAGTTTACTTCAGGATTAAACCCTATGTAATCTGTAAAAATCGCTAAGTTTGTTGCCGAAATATATATTCTGGCTTTACTCGCAAAATTATTCAGTTTTTCTACTGGTAAATTATATCCAAACTGTACATTCTTTAAACTTACATAACTACCATCCTGAACCTGGTAGGATGACGCTCTGTTGTTGTTTCCATGAGTACCAGTACTTCTGTCAGCTCGTGGATACTTACCATTTCCTGGCTCGCTTTCAGATATCCATCTGTCGTTTAGTACCGCATAAGCGTTGAAGTTTGCTTCTCCATTAAGCAAGTGGCGAGCTGTTAAATTCAGTACCTCTCTACCAACTACTCCTTGAATAAATACTCTCAGATCAAAGTTTCTGTAATTGAATCTGTTTGAGATACCGTAAATGAAGTCTGGTTGATAGCTTCCTAATACTGCTCTGTCATCAGAATTTACAACACCATCACCATTCACATCTTTGAATCTGAAATCGCCTGGTCTTGGATCAGCAGCAAGCAGATCATAATCACCGCCTGGTGCACTGTTATTATCAGCATCAATTTCTGCTTGGTTTTGATAGACTCGATCTACCACGTAACCGTAATAACTACCTACAGCTGAGCCTATTTGAGTAATATGTCTTACCCCGGCAGCTCCTGATACAAGTATCGGATCGCCATTTGGTCCAAGTTTTCTAACTTTATTCTCATTTGTTGAGAAGTTAAAGTCAGTTGACCACTGGAATTTGCCAACAAGGTTTCTTGAAGTAATTGAAAACTCAAAACCTTTATTTTCAACTTCTCCAATATTTGTTAGTACACTTCCGAATCCTGTTGATGGAGGTACGTTTACAGATAGTAAAAGATCTTTTGTAATCGTGGAATAGTAATCAATGCTACCATATATCCTGTCATTTAGCAGTGCGTAATCAACTCCAAAGTTTGTTTGATAACTGGTTTCCCAAGTTAACTCACTATCACCTAAAGTCGCTAAAGAAGAGCCCGGAAATAAAACTCCGTTCTCAGGATAATTCACACTATTCAGTAAACTAATTGAACTATAGTTTCCGATCTCAAAGTTACCGGCAACTCCATAACTAGCTCTGAATTTAAGTTCATTGAACATATCCAATGATTCCATAAAGTCTTCTTCTGTTGTCCTCCAACCTAAAGAGAACGAAGGGAAAACACCTGTCTGGTTATCACTTCCGAACCTGGAAGCTCGGTCAGATCTTATTGTGAATGTTCCAAGATATTTTCCTTTATATCCATAGTTAAGACGAGCTAACATTGAAGCCAACGCCCATTCGGATTCATTTACTCCTCCACCTGTTACTATACCACCCGCAACATTTGGTATTTGATCGTCAACAAATCCATTCGCTGTAACCAAATTAACTTCATTGGTTTGTTTCTGAGCTGTATATCCTGCCAGGATTCCAACTTTATGATCAGCCTGAAAAGTCTTTTGGTAGTTAACTGTGTTTTCCCATAACCAGTTAAACCCATTAGCTCCACTTGACTGAGCAAATGGCTGTGGACTTGTTTGATTACGGTATAAGAATTTAGTCCCTCTATAAAATGAAGACTGATAATCGTCTATATCATAGCCTATTAAAGATTTAAATGTAATTTCATCAGTGATCTCTACAGTACCATATACATTTCCATATAGTCGGTTATTTTTTATCTCTTCAGAAATATAATCCCTAATTGCCAGCGGGTTACTTGCAGTAGTTGTTCCTCCACCTAAATAAGACTGATTATTTAATTGGTTAATGGTTCCATCCGGATTGAATGGTGCAACCACAGGAGAATGAACTAATGCTGAATAAATGATCCCAGGAGGTTGTCCAAAGTATGGGGCATTTGCAGGCAAACGATCGTGATTAGATAGAGCCGCATTCGTTACAGAACCAACTTTTATTTTGTCTGTAATTTCGTAACTCACATTTGCTCTGAAATTATATCTGGTAAATGATGATCCGTCAATAATACCATCCTGATCAAGGTAACCGGCAGATAAAAAGTAAGTTGCTTTGTCAGTACCACCGCTTGCAGATACATGATAATTTTGTTGTGCGGAAGAACTTAGTACCACATCCAACCAATCTGTATCCGTTCCATTCCAGTTAACGTACTGCTCCGGAATCAAAAAATTACCCACATTTGGTCGACCCGCATTCGTGTTAGGATCGTATAACGGATTAGCAGGCTGATTGCCTCTATCGATTTCCTGCAAGTAGTTATTGTTTCTGGCGTCCTTAGTATATGCAATAAGCTCTTCTGCGTTCATCATGTCAGGCTTATTAACTACAGAAGAAGCTCCGCCATACATACTAACAGTAACTCTGTTAATTCCAGGAGTTCCCTTTTTTGTAGTAACAAGAATCACACCTCCGGCGCCTCTAGAACCATAAATTGCAGCGGATGCGGCATCCTTTAAAACATCAATAGACTCAATATCATTAGGATTTAATGAACTAAATGCATTTGATTTTGGAGCCTGAAATGAGCCTCTTTGAGATTGTATGTCTACCTGAAGATCTGAGTTTCTAGAAAGAGGCACACCATCAATTACATAAAGAGGACCATTGCTCGCAGTAATTGAGCCACCACCTCGAATAGTAATTTCAGGACTAGCGCCTGGCTCACCGGTAGGTTCTACAACATTTACACCAGCAAGTCTACCTTGAAGTGCATTCTCAAAACTTGAAACAGGTATATTTTCAAGAACTTCAGTTCTTATTGAAGAAACAGACCCTGTAACTTCTGCTCTTTGTTGAGTACCATATCCTACAACTACAACATCTTCGAATATCAATACATCCGGTTCCATTTCAACTTCGAGGTTTCTCATATTTCCTGTAATAGGAATCTCTAGCTCTTTGTAACCAACATATCTGAAGGCGAGTATTTCTGAATTATCAGGAACGGTTAATTCAAATTCTCCTTCACTGTTAGAAGTAGTACCTATGCTGGTTCCTTTTATAAATACACTAACTGCAGGTAATGTTTCACCGGTTTCTGCATCTTTTACAACACCGGAAATATCGATCTCAACAATTTTTTTGTCTTCAACTGGCTGTCTCTTTATCAGCAATATCTCTCTGGTGTTTGAAATTGCTGCCTCATATTCTGTACCAAGAAGAACGTACTCCAGAATATCTGAAGCCTTTGTTTTGTCAAATTTAACGGAAACTTTCTTGTTAAGTACATCAAGATCGGAATTATATGCTATCCCTAGCTTGGTTTTTTGAGCAATTTCTTTGAGCACTACTTTTAGCAACTCATCGTCCTTGTCAATAGAAATTAAACTCTGTAGCTCAGGTATACTGTTTTTGTAAATTTGTACAGTATAATAACTATTTGCTTGTATGCTATTTGATGAAGAAGCTATTAACTGAGCTTTTACATTTGACGGATTCCCAAACTGAAGCAAAAACACTCCAATAAGGCAATAGCAAGAAGCAACCCGTATCATTTTATTTACTGATGGTCTCATACGTTTCCTCTGTAATTATTAATATTGACGCTTTAGCCGCGCAAAAGCGCTTCCAAAACATTGTTATTTAAAGCTGATCATTATTCCAAGTCATCCGGCAATTCAAAGCTTACCCGGTCGTGAAGCAAGGTATAATCTATTTTTAAAGACATTGATATTGTTTCAAGCACCCTTACTAAAGACCTACTTCTTAATTCTGCCGTTAATTTCATGTCTGCAATTTCTTTTGAATCAAATACTACTTCAATGTCATACTTTCTTTCCAATTGCTTTGCGACTTCTTTCATTTTCTCATTCTGAAATGTCAAATAACCATCCTTCCAACTTAGATAGAAATCAATATCGCTCACATGCTCTGTTTTAATCTCGTTGTTATCCAGATTTAGGCGACCTAAATTTCCTGCAGTCAAAATCACGCCATTGTTGATAGACTTATTATCCGAACTAAAAGAAACCGTACCCTCACTCACTACAGTCTGTATAATATTATCTCCCGGATAGTTACGGACGGCAAAAGAAGTCCCCAAAACTTCTACTATTGCTCCTTTAGTTCTTATTAGAAACGGTTTATTTGGATTCTTAGCTACTTCAAAAAAAGCTTCTCCTTCTAAGAAAACTTCTCTTTTATTAGATTTAAAAACCTTAGGAATTATAATTTTGCTATCTGAATTGATATAGACTTTTGTTCCATCCGATAATGTTACACCACCACGATATCCTTTATCCATTGATATCTCATTAAAGGCAGGTTCAACAGGCTGCACTTCTTCAACATAAAACCTGTCGATAAAAAACAAACCAACTACAGCTGCTACAAGGAACAAAGCAGCCACCTTGCTTAAAGTTGGTAAAATGGGGTTATATAATGAAAGCCATGTGCTTCGATTAACAGACTTCTTATTAAAGTTCAAGGTTTCATCTTCAATTCGGTGTTGCAGTACAACCCATTCCAAATTACTGTCAAAAACATCTTCGGAGAAATCTGAATGCCCGGAAGCTTCCCATAATTTTTCGAACTCCTTCATTGTTTCTCTATTCTTTGAACTTTTTGATAACCATTCAGACACTAACTGTTTTTCTGAGTTATCACATTCTTCAGCTAAAAATTTTGCTAAAAGGGTTGTATTCAATTCTGAATTCACTTTTGTAGTTTGTTTATTATTAGACAGAGGCTAAATCCAATACCCCTATAATTATTTCAGTTTATTTATTTCTATGTTTTCTCTGAGATATTGTAGCGCCTGAGACATATGATTTTCTACTGTCTTTACAGTTATTTCAAGAATTTTAGCGATCTCTTTATAACTGAACCCATGCTTCCTATGAAGCTCAAAAACCAGCCTTCTTCGTTCCGGCATTTTATTTACAGTCTCCCAGACCTTTTTTATTAACTCTATCTGCTCGGTATTCAAATTCGATTCTTCAAATCCCTCAACTCGAATACTTTTTATTTCACTTAAGAAATTCTCTCTTAATCGTTGCTGATTCTTTTGCTTATCAAGTAAATTTAATGACTGATTTCTAACAGCCTGATACAGGTAAACTTTTACTGAAACCTGGATATCAATTTCTTTTCTGTTTCTCCAAAACTTAAGAAACACATCCTGAACAGCATCACGTGCAAATTCCCTTGATTTTGTTATTGAGTTTGAAAATCTACTTAACTGTTCATGATACTCAAAAAACAAAGCTTCAAAAGCTTTTTTGTCTCCTTTACGTATTCTCTCCACCCGACCTAAATCTGTGGATCGGTTATCTCCTTTACTATTTGCTGAAATTGCCAATAGTAACATTATAGTTTGTAGCTAGTCCTTTTTATTTAATTATCGACAACTAATTTATTATTTAACCCAGAAACTCATTTTACGTCCTTCTAATTAAATAATTATTCTTGAAATTAAAACCCGAATTTATGAGAGGTGTAATGAAAAAAGTAAGCAACAACACAAGGTTATTGCTTACTTTAGAAAATAAAGCTTAAATAAAATTTACTCAGTTTCTTCTTGAGCCGGCTCCATCCGGAGCACCTTTATAATATCTGAATCTTTCTGTTGGCTTTCCATCAACAGCACCACGTTCAAATACTCTTGTTCTCATTCTTTTCATAAATTCCTCTCCTTCATTACCTGGTAAGTCAGAAAGATTCGGACCAACATAATTATTAAAAGCTGATGTAAACTGACTGATATATTTTGACAAAGAACGCACTTTATTCTCTGCGTACTCAGAAATATCTACTGTTGTGTTGGATGCGTTTGCAGTTGTGCTGTAAAACAGATAATCAGTAACACTATGGCGTTCCAGGCCTTCATTAATGATCTGGCTTGGGAAAATCAATCTCCATTCAGCCGCTCTTGCTGCATCAACTGCTAAGTAGGCTGCTGCTCTGTGATCTGCTTTATGCCATTGCTGATATCCATATCCCGGATCAAAAGCCATCATTGTTGTTGGCTTTAACTTTCTGATCCACCACACGATCTGTTTTACAACTTCTTCTTTATCCGCAAACTCTACCATTCCATCTGTATATCCTAAATTGATATAATTTTCTTCAGGAATGCCTAGTTCTTTTAAAGCATCTACTTCTTCCTGTCGTCTAATTTTCGACAAACGATCTCGAGTCATTGTAGGATCACCTGTTCCAACATTTCCTGTTGTTAAAAGCATCACATATACTTCGTTTCCGTTTGCTTGTAGCATAGCCATTGTTCCATGCGATCCGCCATCGTCATCAGGGTGTGCCCCAATAAACAAAATTGTTCTTCCTGTCCACTCCTCGATTGGTGTTTCGGGTTGCGCCATTAACATTACAGGCATGATCATGCATGCCATTAAAATGAATGATTTTATTTTTTTCATATTACTCCGTGATTTGGTTTATGATAACTTACTTTCTATTAATGAAACTCTGCTTCTGTTCAACAATGAGGCTGATTCAGAATCAAGAATTATTGTTACATTTTCATGCTCTTGTAAAAATGTACTTGGTACATCTTCACTTATTCTACCTTCAATACTCTTTTTTACAATCTCGGCTTTTTCATTACCCCATGCCATTAACACTATATGTTCGGCATCAAGTATTGTCTTTATACCCATTGAAACGGCCTCATAAGGCACTTTTTCTTTGCCTTCAAAATACTTAGCAGCAGCTTCTCTGGTAGTATCACTTAAAGCTACTTTTCTTGTTACTGAATTTTGACTAACTCCAGGCTCATTAAATCCAATATGTCCGTTTAAACCCAAACCTAAAACTTGAATATCGATTCCCCCATTTCTCTTTATCGATAATTCATACTCCTTACAGAATTCATTGAGTTCATTATTTTTTAACTCACCATTTGGGATAAAAATATTTTCTTCATGAATATCTACATGCTGAAAAAAAATATCATACATATAATAATGATAACTATGACTCGCCGATTTCTTCATCGGATAATATTCATCAAGGTTATATGTAATAACTCTGCTGAAGCTAACATCATTTTTATTAATTTCTATCAACGCTCTATACATGTCAGTCGGGGTCGATCCGGTTGCCAATCCAAGAACTGTATCTTCATTTACTGAATTATTAATTATCACTTTATCAGCAATAATCTGAGCAGCATATAAAGAACCGGCTCTTTTATTATCAAATACGAGTACTTTCATGAACGCTGTAAGGTTTTTATTAAATCACCTTGTGTTTACATACAGACAGTTAAAAACACTTTTACCCCTAATTAAAAAACAGGTTCTTTTACTCTATTTTTAAATAATTACTTAAGTTACCCTTCAATAACTTATAACCATATCCATTTTAACTTAACGCACTCTTCCATAAATCAACTTTAATATGCATTGGATAGACTGGGTCGTTCTCTCGCTTTTTCTTATATATACCATTTGGGATGGAACCCGTCGTGGTAAAGATGCAGAAAATATCGAAGGATTTTTACTTGCGGGAAGAAGCATGCCTTGGTGGGCTGCCGGGCTCTCCATTATGGCGACTCAGGCTTCTGCCATAACTTTTATAGGAACTACCGGAATTGCCTATGTAGAAGACATGCGATTTGTTCAGGTGTATCTGGCCATTCCTTTTGCGATGATCCTGATCTGTATATTTCTGGTTCCTTTTTTTAGCAGGATGAAAGCTTTTACCGCTTATGAAGTTTTAGAAGAACGATTTGGATTAAAAACACGCCTTACCACCAGTGGATTATTTTTGATTTCCCGCGGATTGGCTTTGGGAGCTGTAATTGCAGCTCCTAGTTATGTACTGGCTTTGCTTTTAGGACTTCCGTTAACCGCCACTATTCTCATTATAGGATTGATCGCCACTCTTTACACTATGTACGGAGGAGTTGCCGGAGTGATCCAGACGGATGTAAAGCAAATGGCTGTGATGATGTTCGGCCTTGTGTTCTGCTTTTTTGTGGTGATGGCAAATCTTCCGGAAGATGTTGGCTTTGGTGATGCGTTATACCTCGCCGGAAGCCTGGATAAATTAACCGCTCTGGATCTTAATTTTGATCTCAGCGAAAAGTACAATGTATGGAGTGGTGTTTTTGCGGCTCTGTTTCTGATGCTTTCCTATTTCGGAACGGATCAAACTCAGGTACAACGATATTTAACCACATCCGATACTAAAGAAGCCAAGAAATCTCTCTTGCTTTCTGCCTATGCGAAAGTACCCATGCAGTTCTTTATTCTTCTTCTTGGCGTGATGCTGTATGTGTTCTTCATTTTTAACGATGCCCCGATCTCTTTCCGCTCTACTGAACCGGTTGCCCAAACTGAAGAGCAATTAAATCGAGAGCAGATCATTGAACAACAATATTTAGAAGCTCGTGAAAATCGACAGAAATTAGCAGTTGAAGCCGCTAAAAATCGAGACATGATTTCTCAGCAAGCATTTCTGGAAGCTGATGCTGATCTGAATACCGCCAGACAAAAGGAATTAGCGTTACAAGCTGAAATTAGACAGGCGGATGTGAATGATACCAATTACATCTTCCCTTATTTCATTTTAAAATACATTCCAATTGGTTTAGTAGGATTGATCGTAGCCGGAATTTTCGCAGCAGCTATGAGTTCCATTGATTCAGAATTGAATGCGCTCACTACGGTTTCCATTGTGGATTGGTACAAGCGACTCAGACCAGATGATCCCGGGGAATTACACTTCCTTAAATCGTCACGATCGGTAACTGTAATGTGGGGAGTCATCGCCACCGGTTCAGCACTTATTCTCGGTGAAACCCGCTCTATCATTGAACTGATCAATCAGATAGGAAGCTACTTCTACGGTTCTATTCTAGGAGTTTTTATTCTCCTGCTTTGGGTGAAGAAAGCGAATGGAAACGGAGCATTGATTGGGCTCCTTACGGGAATGGCTTCGGTATTTACTTTTGATCGACTGTTCTACAATGCTACAACACAAGATTATTCATTCTTTTTCCCTTGGACACAAACTCCCGATGGATATTCCAAAGCTATTGAGTTCTTATGGTTAAATCCGTTGGGAGCTTTTGTGGTGGTTATAGTTGGGATCGGGGTAAGTTTGATTTGGCCACGGAAACACTAAATCATGAATTATGTCTTCATTTCATAAGCCTGTACTACTATTGTCTATTTGCATTCTCCTTACTAATGAATTAAATAGCCAAGATTTTATGATAGTGAATGATTCTTATAACGGGAGCACTGTTTATACGGAATCGATCCATATTAATACATTATCAGAATTACCCCCTCTTATAGAATTAAACTTGAATGGCTATTTAAATAGAGTTCTTGGTGAAATAAAAGATAGTGTTTCATTTTCTCATGGTCAGATGATTAATCTTGAAAAAGAGTTCGAGAAAGACTCTCTTACTTACCTTCGAAATTGGGTAGTCCCAAAGTATGATCTAAATTTTGTTATCCGGGATAAATCTATTGGTATTCAAAACTATTATATCCAGATAAGACTGGATCAGTACGGTCAAATATTGAATTCAAACTGGCCAACTGAGCACTTTGATGATAGAAACAAATTAAAGAATCGCAATCAAATTAATGATGAAGCTATTGCCTATGCTAAAGCTAAGGGATTTTATAAAAATACTTTTATGATTGAATTGAGGTATAGAAAACATCATGATTCATTAAATTGGGTTTATAAGTTTCCTTTAAATAAAGATGAGACCAAGTTAAACTTTCAAGACTATTATGTTATAGAAATAGCATGGAACTCAGGGGAAATAGTTGAAGACTATAATGTTACTCTAACTAAAAGTGAATCTCATTAAATTTGTTCTGGATTCAATTCCAAAATTTTATTCTCACATAATTTAGAACTTTTAGTTGTGTTTCAGAGCCCTTGAGCTTTTGTGGTGGTAGTGGTTGGTAAACTTGTTAGCCAAGTTTTTAGAAAAAAGTAACTCAATTTTATTTTTTGAATTTGGATAGTATATTATATTGATTATAAAGTCTTTATAATGCCATGAATATTTGTTTAAAGTCTGCATTCCTGCTCATTATTTTTTTCTACTCTATACTTTCTTGTCAAAATCGAAATAAGGTTGATAAGCCTGACATATCCGGAATTGTTTTTTTTGATGGAATAAATGAAAATAAAAAAGCTTTCTTTTATACAGAATATTTTGCTCAGTTTCATTATGATGAAAGTGACTCATCATTTTATCCAGTTTCATATCCATTATGCGAAGGGGATTTAAAAAGTAACGGCAATTTTGAGCGATTTGAACTTTCCGGATTTTTAAGGCAAAATGATAACAATAGTGATTGCATTCAGATCTTTGATTTAGAACCGTATTGCCAAATTGATTACTCAGTTGATTTAAATCGGCAACCAGTTTTAGAAGGTGACTGGTTCTTAGTTGGTATTCAGGAAAATAATGAAGTTAATTTTACACCTTGTTATACCCGAAGAATCCCCTATCTGATTTTTTCTGAAAATAATTCCTCATCTGATTCAAGCTATCAAGTATTTGGCCTGTTAACCGGGAATGTCCTTCACTCGGGACCCGCTTTATTTTTTGATAATGGTAATTTTGCAGGCGAGTTTATACCGGGATTCAGAGGAACGGACGCACCAGAGTTTGATGACCTCTTAACTCGAACTTTAAATGAGTCATCTTTTTATTCTATTAATCATAATATATTGACATTTTCTGATACCTTGAATAACCGAAAGGCTATTTTTCAAAAGGGATCTAAATGGATTCCTGATTAGTCTTATTCTAAGGATATATTAGTATTTTGAGTAAAACTACTTTGTGAAAACGAACTACAAAAAATATCTGGCAGAAGGAACACTGATCATCTTCAGCGTTCTGTTCGCACTGTTTATCAATAAGCTGTTTGATGATTATCAAACTAATCAAAAAAAAGTCGCGGCTTTGGAAAGTATAGAACAGGAGCTCCTTAGAAATCAGTCCATACTTAAAAACTGGAAAGAAAAACATATTGCTATCAGAGACCGTATTTCATCCATTCTTGAAGGAGAAAGTGATAGCCTGAAAATGGAACTTCTAAAATTTAACTATCTGAATTTGGGGATTCTTACTGATAATGAATCCTTAATTGATGCTATATTGATCGATACTGCCTGGGAATCGGCTAGATCAACAGGTATAGTTTCTGAATTTGATTTTGAAACAACTCAAAAGCTCACTCTTGTGTACTCGATGCAGGACGTACTCACCGATCGTACAATTGCTAAAATTTTGGATTACTACTTTGATACAAACTCCCATGACATGAAAAATTTGGAACGTATTTTAGTTCAGTTCCAATTACGATTTTGGGAACTAACAGGCCAAGAGGAACTTATGATGACGGTTTATCAAGACGCGTTAGAACAGCTGGAAGAATAGCTTCTATCTTCATCTCCAAACTTAGATCCTGTCGGCGGGAGGTATTTCTGAAAAGGAATCCCCAAATTTCATTCTCACATAGCTTAATACTTTTTAGGGCTTTTGTTATTGTACTTATTCTGATTTGAGTGAGTTTGGTATAGCCACAGAAACACTAAACCACAAAAATTTATAGCCTTAGTGTTTTTGTGATTCCTTGGCATCACCTTCTTCCTCCCCAAACTTAGAACCCACAGGCGGGCGGTATTGCTGAAATGGGATCTTTAACAAATTACCAAGATTATCATTTTCACTGGGATCCATATGAGTATCGATTCCATATTTCAACTCAGTCATTTCATCAACCTGAGCGAACGTGCCGAGCAGGCGATCCCAAATAGAAAAAATATTCCCATAATTGGTGTCCGTCAAAGGCTGAGTGTAATGATGATGAACTTTATGCATCAACGGCGTAATAAAAATCCATGATAACGCCCGATCGATCTTTCTGGGCATGTTGATGTTAGCATGTGTAAGATGTGCAAACAGTGCCGAAATACTTTGATATAGAAAAATGATCCAAATCGGTGCGCCCACCAGAATTACTCCTAAGATCGTAAATACCATTCTGAATACAGCTTCCCCCGGATGATGACGTAAACCTGTGGTTACATCAACAGTAGTATCGGAGTGATGTACTAAATGAAATCTCCACATAAAAACCACTTTGTGCTCTATCCAGTGGATCAGATACGCCCCGAAGAAATCGAGTAAAAGAACCCCAACTATTGCCTGAGCCCATAGCGGCATTTCGATCCATTGCAGGACTCCGAAACCTTCTTCCGTCACCAGATCAGACGACCACACCAGCAATCCCGCAAAGGCCAATCCGATTGCCAGAAACAATCCGTTCAGAAATAAATTTATTCCGGCATGACGAACTTTTTTATATCCGAACTCGAAAAGGGGAAATACTCCTTCAATGATCCAGAAAAGAAATATCCCTCCAACTAATAATCCTGCCCTAAATGCAGTAGGGATGTTCTCAAAAAATTCTACAAATGATTCCATTAGCATCTCAACTTTTAAGTAAAGAACGGCACTTGAACAGTAAAACTCAATAAGAACGCACCGATTTTAAATGAGTTTTATAATTACGAATAGAGGTAAAATCATTTAACAATAAGTAAGTTGGTACAAGTACCATAAAAACTTATGTTCGTTGGAAAAAATTTCTTAGATGCCAAAAAGAGACACATTAGCAAAGCTTATGCTATCACCATTGAAGGTGATGGTTATTTCTGTGACTATTTCTGTAGCGTTCTACCTAATTGTAAGTATGATAACCGGATTGAAAATAAATACTTTTGGGCTTTCCTTATCTACTATAATACCGGCTGTAATTTCTTACCCTATGTCCTCTCTTTTGATTCAGTATTACAAAAAAATTGAGGTACAAAGAAATGAATTGGAGAGATTAAATGAAATAAATAACCGCCTTATTTCAATTATAGCGCATGATATCAAAAGCCCGATTTCAGGTGTTTACGGAATTCTGGATCTGATCGAGTTAGAATCATTTTCTAAAGAAGAATTAAGCTATTATATCCATGATCTTTCCGGAACAGTAGATAACCTCCTTAATTTTTTGGACGATATTTTACAATGGTCAAAAGCACAGATCGAAAATAAAAGAATCGAACCTGAGCTTTTCAAATCTCAAAAAACATGGACTCAAGTTCTGGCTCTTTATCATCACAACATAGAGGCCAAAAATATAGATCTCGTTGCAAACAATTTAGAACAGCCAATTTATGCAGACCAGGGAAGTTATTCTTTTGTCGCACGAAATATTCTTCATAATGCAATAAAGTTCACCCCCAAAAACGGATCCATTTTAATCGATCTGACAAAAAAAGGGGATCGTACCATTACAACAATTGAGGATAATGGAGTAGGAATAAGTAAGGAGAAGCTGAATAAGATCCTTTATAGCAAAGAGTGGGTAACCACCGCTGGCACTAATGACGAAAAAGGAACCGGGTTTGGCCTTAAGGCAGCTGCCAAATACATAGAAATTATGAATGGTAAATTACAAATAGAAAGTACTCCCGGAAAAGGCACTAAAGTAATTATCGACCTTCCCGGAAATTTATCTAACTAACCTTCCAATCCTTAATTCCCTTCTGAATTACCTCTCCAACTTTCTCAATAGGAATTCGAACCTGACTCATATCATCTCTGTATCGGATAGTAACCTGATTATCTTTCTCGATCGTATCGAAGTCTACAGTAATACAGAACGGAGTTCCTGCTTCGTCTAATCTTCGGTATCTCTTTCCGATAGAACCGGATTCATCGTATTGAACAGAATAATCTTCGCGAAGCTCTTTCTCAATTTTATGAGCTATTTCCTGCAATTCAGGCTTTTTGATCAGCGGGAAAACTCCAACTTGTACAGGAGCTAATCTCGGATCCAGCTTCAGAACCGTTCTGGAATCTCCTTCTACTTCCTCTTCACGGTACGCATCACAAAGAACCATAAGTGTTAAACGATCAAGTCCAACAGAAGTCTCGATAACATACGGCATATATCGTTTTTGATTCTTCTGATCGTAATACTCAAGTTTCTTTCCGGAAAATTCCTGATGCTGAGTAAGGTCGAAATCAGAGCGATTATGGATTCCTTCCACTTCCTGCCAGCCGATCGGGTATTTATACTGAATGTCGGCAGCTGCTCTGGCGTAGTGAGCAAGCTTATCTTCCGGATGCGGAGCAGTTCTTAAATTCTCTTCTCTGATCCCAATGCTTTTGTGCCAGGCTAATCTCTTTTCCAACCATTCTTCATAAGCATCTCCATCTGTACCCGGCTCTACAAAATACTGCATCTCCATTTGTTCGAATTCTCTCATACGGAATACAAACTGTCGGGCTACTACTTCATTCCTGAATGCCTTTCCAGTTTGAGCAATTCCAAAAGGAACCTGAACTCTGGCTGTGTCCAGTACATTTTTATAATTCACAAAAATTCCCTGTGCAGTCTCAGGACGTAAATACACACCGTCTTCTTCTGTAGATGTAGAGCCAAACTGAGTCTTGAACATCAAGTTAAACTGACGAACTTCGGTCCAGTCGAAAGCGCCGGAGTCGGGAGAACGAATTTCGTTTTCCATGATAATATCATACAGGTCTTCTGTTAAACTTTTGCGAGTTCCTGTAGTATCTAACTGCTCCTGAATTTTATCAGCCTCATCCTGCTTGCCATCTTTTTCCAGCTTAGCGATATACTGCTCGATCAACATATCTGCGCGGTAGCGTTTCTTGGACTGCTTGTCATCGATCATGGGATCGTTAAATCCGCCTACGTGGCCGCTGGCTTCCCACACTTTCGGATGCATGAAGATAGCCGCATCAATACCAACAATGTTATCATGTCGCTGCGTCATTTCTTTCCACCAGGTATTGCGGATATTGTTCTTCAATTCCACACCTAAAGGGCCGTAATCATATACAGCGCTGAGTCCGCCATAGATTTCTGAAGATTGAAAAATGAAACCACGTGCTTTTGCCAGTGAAACGATCTTGTCCAGGCTATCTAAGTTCGACATTAAGCTCTAACTATTTTTTTTGATTTTGAATAAGCTTTAAAGATAACGATTTACAATTACCATTATCGATATAATCATCCAATTAATTCCTTTTTTAGATGATTAATTAGGAATTAGGAATTAGGAATATCTATTTTGTATTCCTAATTCACATATTAACCTATTCCTAATTACTTTAATGAAAGTTGGTATTTTAGGTGCTACAGGCGCCGTTGGACAAAAATTTATTCGTTTACTTCGAGATCATCCCTGGTTTGAAATTGATGCTTTGGGTGCTTCAGAACGCTCTGCCGGTAAAAAATACAAAGAGGCCGCTAATTGGATCGAAGATGTTAATCTCCCCTCTTCAATAGCAGAAATGACTGTTGCTAATTGTAAACCCGAGGAATTCAGAAACGTTGATTTTGTATTCTCCGGTCTGGATTCATCTGTTGCCGGTGAGATCGAAGAAGCGTTTGCTAAAGCGGGAATTCCTGTAATTTCCAATGCTAAGAATTTCCGTATGGATGAAACCGTTCCGCTTTTGGTTCCGGAAGTAAATCCTGATCATATAGACCTCATCAAAACTCAGGAATTTACAGCAGATGGCTCCGGTTGGATCGTTACCAATCCCAACTGTGTTGCCGTTCCCTTGTCATTAGCTCTAAAACCTTTACATGATAATTTCGGAATTGATACCGTTGTATTAACCACATTGCAAGCTATTTCCGGAGCAGGGTACCCAGGAGTTCCAAGTCTCGATATTTTAGGAAATGTTGTTCCTTTTATTTCAGGAGAAGAGCCTAAGATCAAACCGGAAACTCAGAAACTATTATCTGATCTTAAAGATGGAAAACTTTCTGAACCACAAATTAATCTGAGTGCTACCGCAACCCGTGTTCCTGCCATCAATGGACATATGATCTCGGCAACCGTAAAATTGAAAAAAACTCCTTCATCCATCGACGAAGTAAAACAAGCAATTCAGAACTGGGAAAACCCGATTGCCGATCTGGATCTTCCTTCTTCACCCAAAGAAGTGATCAAACTTCATGAAGATGACCGATATCCTCAACCCAGACTCCATGCGGATCAGGAAGGTGGCATGCAATTGCATATGGGTAGACTTCGTGAATCTGAAGTGTTTGATATCAGTTTCGTTGCCATGGCTCATAATACTATCCGCGGAGCTGCCGGTGGCGCAATCCTGAATGCGGAATTATTGAAGGTAAAAGGGCTTTTAGGGTAATTGAGTTTTTGATTCAAAATCATCCTTGTAGAAGTTAGATAATTCACTTAAAAAAATTGACTTGTTAATAATCCTGACGATTTCAGAAAAAGGTTCCA